>OGJI01000248.1_pt1 | contig 74320 bp, 91 predicted proteins | sample 1572031 | NCBI WGS metagenome assembly OGJI01 (sample SAMEA2582119, study PRJEB24529) | metagenome | biome: Human gut stool | place: China | collected 2011
TAGAGCGCCTGATTTGGGATCAGGAGGTCGCAGGTTCGAATCCTGTCACCCCGACGCATGCGGGTGTAGTTCAGTGGTAGAACACCAGCCTTCCAAGCTGGATATGTGGGTTCGATTCCCATCACCCGCTCTATTTTTTTGCCCGAAAGGCTGCCGTGCTAAAGAAAGCACGGTGGCTTTTCTTTTTATATACCCCTTGTTGTATCTTTGTTCTTTTGTGGTAAAATTAAAAAAGAGTATTGCAATTTTACGCAATGAAGAACGGAGGAATTAGATATGGCAGAAAAAGTTCAATTTACAAATTCACAGATGCTTAAATGGATGGAATATGTGGCAGATATGCAGGGAGTAAGTGCGGAGAAGATTAAGATGCTTAACACTTGTAGCAAGAGAAGAAATGTGTTGGCAACTATTGCAACACATAAGAGAGTTTTGATTTTTGCAGATTCTACATATCCTAACATGTTATATAAATGCTGGGAAGCAGGATATGGTGATTATGAAATGTACTTTGGTAAAGGGTACGAACCTTCTGAAATGAAGCATTGCAAAGTAAGCGATATGATGGACGGCAATTTAGAAGGACCAACGGTTATTTATATTGTTAATGAAAACACAAGAGAATCAATGATTTTCGGAATGAAGAATGATAATTTTTCATCAGGTATGGTTAAATATGTAGGTCATGAAATCCGTGCAGTTATTATGAATAAGCTTGAAATGGATGTAAGAGACACTGTTTTACTTGCAAATGCTGAGAGTATTGCAGTTGAAGCATCAATGGTAGCTTATGAAGGGGTTGTTATTGCAGCGGAAAGAGATGCAGGTTCACTTAGAACAATGGAAGAGAATGCTTCTAAGTTTGGTACCCATAATATTGAAATTATTCCTGAAATTACTGTTGAAGCATTGGAAAAACTTCCAACGCCAAGACTTGCTTTTATCGTGGCACAAGAAAGTACCATCGAAAATGATATAGTAACTTTATTAAAAGTAAATCCGAAGATTAAATTTATTATTTATACATTAGAATTAGATATTTTAGCAGATATTAAATACCTAATGAAGAAACATGGTGTAGATGTAACAGAAGTAATGCAGATAGCTGTGTCTAAGGTAGACAAGAATGGAGTATTTGTCGCACAGCCGGCACCATGGATGATTACATGTGAGGTAAAAGAGAAATAATATGAAGTTTTTGCTAGTTGCAATTAATGCAAAGTACATACATTCAAATCTTGCAGTTTACAGCCTTAAGGCTTTTGCTGAAAAATATGGAAATAATAATAATGAAATAGAGATTGCAGAATATACTATTAACCAGTACAGTGATGATATTTTAAGAGATATTTATAAAAGAAAACCGGATGCAGTTGGTTTTTCATGCTATATCTGGAACATTGGAATGGTTAAGGAGATTGTTAGGGATTATAAGAAGATTTGCCCAAATGTGGATGTTTGGGTAGGTGGCCCTGAAGTTTCCTACAATGTGGAGCAGGTCCTTAGGGAGAATGAAACCATTGATTATGTTATGTATGGGGAGGGCGAGCTTACTTTCAAAGAAGTAATGGACAAGTATAATTTTAATGGAATTGGTATTGATGACCTTAAGGATATACTTGGCATAGGATATAGAAAGTCTAAAAGTTTAGAACATCAGATATTCGAATCAGAAACAGGAATACTAGATTGTTCAAAAAAACAGAGAATCCAGATTATAATCAACAAACCTCAACAGCCTGTTGATATGTCGGACATTCCTTTTGTTTATAAGGAGATGAAGGACTTTGAAAACAAGATTATTTACTATGAAACAAGCAGAGGCTGCCCTTTTTCATGCAGTTATTGTCTTTCATCCATTGATAAAAGATTAAGGTTTAGAAGTCTTGATTTGGTTAAGAAGGAACTTCAGTTTTTCATAGACAATAATACTAATCAGGTTAAGTTTGTGGACAGAACTTTTAATTGCAACAAGAAGCATGCAATGGAAATTTGGTCATATATTAAGAAACACGATAATGGTGTAACTAATTTTCATTTTGAAATTGCAGCAGATCTTATGACGGAGGAGGAGATTGCCTTAATAAGTGATATGCGACCGGGGTTGATTCAGTTGGAAATTGGCGTGCAGTCAACTAACGAGAAGACTTTGGAGGCAATTAATCGTAAAACGGACATTGAAAAAATAGCAGAGATTACGGAAAAGATACATCATAGTGGTAATATTCATCAGCATCTTGACCTTATAGCAGGGCTTCCATATGAGAATTATGAAAGCTTTAAGAGAAGTTTTGATCAGGTGTATGCAATGAAGCCTGACCAGTTTCAGTTGGGATTTTTGAAAGTTCTTTATGGCTCAATGATGAAGGAAAATAGTGAAAAATATGGTATGGCTTATAGTGGCAGGGCACCTTACGAAGTGCTTAAAACCAACTGGGTTAGTTTTGATGACATATTGAAACTAAAAGAAGTGGAGGCTGTTGTTGAGATATATTACAATAGTTTTCAGTTTGAAAATACAATAAGAAAGCTTAGTGAACTTTACGAATCACCATTTGAACTGTATGAACAATTGGGTAGTTTTTACCAGAGACACAGTGAAAACGGGGAGAAACATTCAAGAGTAAAGCGTTATGAATTACTTTTGAATTTTATTAAGAAGAGGAACTTTGAAGAGAATATTCAATGGGAGGAGCTTTTGACAAAAGATTTTTATTTGCGTGAAAATGCCAAAAGCCGTCCTGGATTTTCTAAAAACATTGAAAAATACAAGCATCAGATTAGAGAGTTTTTTAAAGGAGAAGAGGTTAGAACAATCCTTATGGATTATGAAGATTACGATTCCAAGCAGTTAGAAAAAATGACTCACGTTGAAGTGTTTGGAATAAATGAGGACAATCTTACATATATATTATTTGATTACAAACACAGAAATCCTTTGAATAAACAGGCTAAGCTGATTAACATAACAAAGCAGATAAAGAGATAGGAATTATGGTTAAAGATTATGTGTGTGTGGATATCGAAACATCCGGCGTAAGAGTAAAGTGGGACAAAATAATAGAGATTGGAGCAGTTAAGGTAAGGGACGGTAAGGCAGTTGATACTTTTTCGGAGTTGATTAATCCGGGGCTGAAACTTAGTCCCTATATTACGGAACTTACGGGAATAACTGACGAAATGTTAAAGGATAAACCTTTTATAGAGGAAGTTCTGCCAAGATTTATTGAGTTTACCGGGGACGATGTGATTATGGGACACAATATTATGTTTGACTATAGTTTTTTGAAACAGAATGCAATTAACCAGAAACTTAAGTTTGACAAAATGGGAATTGATACATTAAAGATTGCAAGAAAGACTTTGAAGGGACTTGAAAGCAGAGGCTTGGAATATTTGTGCAATTATTATGGAATAGCAGATGAAAACCATCACAGGGCATTTAATGATGCAGAGGTTACATCTAAGTTATACAATGTGCTAATGGAAAAGTTTGGGACAGAGTGTCCGGGACTTTTTGAACCTTATCAGTTAGTATTTAAAGCGAAAAAAATGCAGCCTATTACTGACAGACAAAAGAAATATTTAAAAGATTTGATGGTATATCATAAGATTGAAATGAATTTTAATATAGATGAGCTTTCAAAGAATGAAGCGTCTAAAAAAATAGACAAAATTCTTTCAGAAAAAGGCAGAATTTTTGACTAGGACATTTTTGACAGTTATGGTATACTTTGTTAAAGAAAAAGTGGGTTATTAGACCACAGTTCACAATATTATCGTTTTTTATTAATATAATAAATGTTAAGACACCTAAAATTTGATTACACTGTAATCATTAGTTTATTGGGAAAAGGAGAATGGTATGAACTTTTTTTACAACAAGAAGAATCAGAGAATTATCGCAGGAGTAATAGCAGGCTTATTAATACTTGCAATGGTTGTTACAACAGTATTTAGTGTATAGAGAAGGACTTGAGGAGGCTAATTGTGAAGGGGATTAAGAAAGTAGTTTTATTAATCGCATGTGTTATTCTTACAATGGGAACAGTGCGTGTATGGGCTGCTTCTGAGGATGCAGAAGAAAAGATTAAAAACGGCGTGTCAATTGACAGCGTTGATGTAAGTGGAATGACAGCAAGCGAAGCTACAAAAGCGTTGAAGACAGTTGTGTCAGACAAGACAGCTACAACAGTAACACTTGATGTTAATGGTAAGTCAGTTCAGACTACGTTAGGGGATTTAGGATACAAGTGGAGCAATAAGACAGTAGTTGATGAAGCTGTGAATACAGGAAAGACAGGTAACATTATAAAGAGATATAAGGATGGTCTTGATTTACAGCATAATGGCATGAAGTTTAATATTGAAATGTCATTTAATAAAGATACCTTAAAAAAGAAGTTACAAACTATTTGTGCTGATTATGAAATAAAGGCGCAGAATGCGTCTTTGGAGGCTACAGGTCATGGATTTAAGATTATGAAAGAGAAAGAAGGCGTGACTGTAGACTATGATAAGACTGTAGAACAGTTATATACATATGTAACAGAGAAGTGGAATAAGAAAGCTAACATAAAGTTAACTGCCACAACTACAGTTTCAAAACCTAAGTATACAACAGAGGATTGTGAAAAGGTTTCTAACGAACCAATGGGCAGTTATACAACAGAGTTTAGTGTAGGAAGTTCTTATGCTAATAGAAACTTAAACATACAGAATGGTGCTAAGTTAATTAACGGAGCAGTTGTTTATCCGGGAGAACAGTATTCATGTAATGAAAACTTATATCCGTGGACAGAGGATAACGGATGGCATCCTGCAGGTACATATGTTGATGGTGGCGTTCAGGACAGCTTAGGTGGTGGTATTTGTCAGGTTTCAAGTACACTTTACAATGCCTTGCTTAGAGCAGAGATTAAGGTTGTTAAGAGATTCCCGCATTCAATGGCAGTAGGATATGTTCCTTTGTCAGCAGATGCAGCTTTGGCAGGAGATTACAAGGATTTAGTATTTGAAAATGATACTGATGCGCCTATTTATGTTCAAGGTATTTATAATTCAGGCGGTTCAATTACTTTCAATATTTATGGACATGACACAAGAAAAGCAGGTCACTCAGTAAAATATGAAAGCAAGACTATAAAGACTACACCTGTTAAAACACAGACCAAGAAGGATTCAAGTAAGCCTGTAGGCTATTCAGAAGTTGAATCTTCAGGTCATGTAGGGTATGTGGCTGAATTATGGAAGATTACATATGAAGACGGCAAGCAGGTTAGTAAGGAATTAATACATACAAGTACTTATGCAATGTCACCAACAATTGTTGTAAAGGGAACTAAGAAGGCTTCCACAACAACTAAGAAAGATGATAGTGATAAGGACCACAAGAAGAGTAGTGAAGAGACAACAAAAAAGTCAACTTCAAGTAAGAAATCAAAAAAATCAGAATAGTTAAATAAGGCGGTGAATGATGAATCCGGGAAAAGTTTCAGAAGTAACTTATAAAAGAGCTATTTTAAAGAATTTAAATTCCAAAAACGAAGGAGTTAAACCGGGAGTAAATTCTGCAAACATACAATTAGAAGACATTACGACTGTAGTGTCTTCTAATTGTATATTAAAGACTTTTGACGGATGTGAAGAGTTTTATGTTCAGCGAAGTATTAACAGTATTTGCGAAAAGGGTGGCGTTCCAAAAAGTTTACAATTAAGCATTACAATGCCATTGGAATTTGAAGAAAAAGAAGTAAACAGAATGATTAAAAATTTTAGAAAGTCAGCAGACAGTCATAATGTGGAAATTAACCAGTGTAATGTTTATAGAGGAGCCACTGAAGGTCCAATTATTAACATTTTTATGATTGGAACAACAGGCAATTTACTAAAAAGTGATAGCATAAAACCGGGAATGGATGTTATAATGGCAGGAACACTTGCTATTGGTGGAACATCAGTTATAGCAGAAAGATATAAAGATAAGTTAGCAGGCAAGTTTTCCGGAAGATTTATTTCAGAATGCTTGGAATTGAAAGATTACACTAGTACCGAGAAAGCTTCTGCAATAGCAATAGATGCAGGAGCTGTGTATATGCACGCTGTTTCTGAAGGAGGATTGTTTAGTGGATTATGGGAAGTGGCTTCATGTGTGGATAAAGGCATTCAGGCAGATATTAACAAGATTCCTATTTGGCAGCAGGTTATTGAAATAGCAGAATTTATGGATATTAACCCTTATTTGTTGGAAGGTTCAGGTTCGCTATTGATTGTAAGCCCTGATGGTTATAAAATAGAAGAGTCACTAAATGCTAACGGAATCTATGGAGAAGTAATCGGAAAGATAACTGACAATAAGAACAGAGTAGTTATAAATGGCGATGAAACAAGATATTTGGAACCTCCAAGAGGTGATGAAATATACAAATTTATTTAAAAAAGGAGATTGGCAATGAGAGAAGAGATTTTACGTTTAATTGAAAAAAATAGCAGAATTGACATTCATGAAATGGCGATTCTTTTAGGAGCGAAGGAGGCGGAAGTTGCCAACGCCATAGCGGATATGGAAAAGGAAGGTGTAATATGTGGATATTACACACTTATTGATTGGGATAAAACTAACGATGAAAAAGTAACAGCATTAATCGAAGTTCGTGTTACACCACAGCGTGGAAGCGGATTTGATGAAATTGCAGAGAGAATATATAAATTTGAAGAAGTTAAGGCAGTTTATCTTATGTCAGGTGGTTTTGACTTTACAGTTATACTTGAAGAAAAAACAATGAAAGAGATAGCCCAGTTTGTATCAAGTAAGCTTTCTACTTTAGATTCAATTTTGAATACAGCAACACATTTTGTATTGAAGAAGTATAAAGACTATGGAATGATTTTAGATGAAAAAGAAAAAGATGAAAGGATGTTAGTGACACCATAATGAGAGATCCATTATCAAAAGTAACAAAGGAAATTAAACCATCAGGCATTAGAAAGTTTTTTGACATTGTAAGCGAGATGAAAGATGCTATTTCACTTGGCGTAGGTGAGCCTGATTTCGATACCCCTTGGCATATTAGAGAAGAGGGGATATATAGTCTTGAGAAAGGACGTACTTTTTATACATCTAACTCAGGTCTTAAAGAGTTAAAGATGGAGGTATGCAATTATCTTAAAAGAAAATTAGATGTAGATTATGATTATAACGGCGAAGTAATGATTACTGTAGGTGGTAGTGAGGCCATTGATATTGCGATGAGAGCAATGCTTGATCCGGGTGATGAAGTTTTGATCCCACAGCCAAGCTACGTTTCATATGTTCCATGTGTTGAATTAACACATGCTGTTCCTGTCATTATTGAATTAAAGGAAGAGAACGAATTTCGCTTAACTAAGGAAGAAGTTTTAGAAAAGATAACTGACAAAACTAAGATTTTGGTTTTACCTTTCCCTAATAATCCAACAGGTTCTATTATGGAAAGAAAGGATTTGGAAGATATTGCTCAGGTTTGTATAGAAAAAGATATTTTTGTATTATCTGATGAAATTTATTCTGAATTATCTTACAAGGAAGAGCATGTTTCAATAGCATGTATTCCGGGAATGAAGGAAAGAACAGTTTTGATTAACGGTTTTTCAAAGGCTTATGCAATGACAGGTTGGAGACTTGGTTATGCGTGTGCACCAAAGGTTATTATGGATCAGATGGTTAAAATCCATCAGTTTGCAATTATGTGTGCACCTACAACAAGCCAGTATGCAGCAGTTGAAGCATTAAGAAACGGTGATGATGATGTGGCAAGAATGAAGGAGTCATACAATCAGAGAAGAAATTATCTTGTTCACGAATTAAGAGATATGGGACTTGATTGTTTTGAACCATATGGAGCATTCTATGTATTTCCAAGCATTAAGAAGTTTGGACTCACATCAGAAGAGTTTGCTACAAGATTGCTAGAGGAAGAAAAGGTTGCCGTAGTTCCGGGAACAGCTTTCGGTGATTGCGGAGAAGGTTTCCTTAGAATATCATATGCATATTCACTTGATGATCTTAAGCTTGCCCTTGGCAGAGTTAGAAAGTTCGTTGAAAGACTGGAGCAGAAGTAGACTATAAGCTTACATAATTAGCAGATGTACATTAGTGTACAGTTTTGTTAGACAGAATGGAGATAGGTTATGAATGTTATATTATTAGAGCCTGAAATCCCACAGAACACAGGTAACATAGGACGAACATGTTGCGCAACAGGCACAAAGCTTCATCTTATTGAGCCTATGGGATTTAGAATAAATGAGAAGAATCTTAAGCGTGCAGGAATGGACTATTGGGATGATTTGGATGTGACTATTTATGATAGTTTCAAAGATTTTATGGATCAGCATCCGGGAATAAAGATTTGGATGGCTACAACTAAGGCTCCACACAGATACACAGATGTAAAGTTTGGACCGGATGATTATATAATGTTTGGAAAAGAAAGCGCAGGAATACCGGAGGAGATTTTGGTAGATAATGAAGATACATGTATTAGAATCCCAATGAATCCGGAGATTAGATCGTTAAATCTTGCCAATTCAGTTGCAATTGTACTTTATGAGGCATTAAGACAGAATGATTTCCATGGAATGCAGATGGAAGGTCACCTTCACAGACTGCAGTGGAAGGAATAATATAATCAGACACAAATTGATTATAGAAATAAAAAATAAATTATAAAGCATTTAGACTATTAAGTAACAATGTAAAAAATAGCCTAAATGCTTTTATTTTTTTGTGCATTATAACGTTTTTAGAGATTGTGGTCGAAAAATCTTTAAACTTCTGCTAAAATGTTTTATCGAAAGTAAAAAAAGGAGGATTTGACAATGTCAAACAACGAAATTGGTAACTCAGCAGTATATGATGCCAGAGAGTTGGGAAAAGGAAAGATGTTTCTTTTAGGTTTCCAGCATATGTTCGCCATGTTTGGTGCAACAGTTTTGGTGCCACTTTTAACAGGTCTTGATGTTCAGACAACATTACTTATGGCAGGTCTTGGAACTATTCTTTTCCATATTTTTACAAAATTACAGGTTCCGGCATTTCTTGGTTCATCTTTTGCATTCCTTGGTGGATATACAACAGTATCAGGAGCTTTTGGTGACTTTGGAGTAAAAGATTCAGCTCATATGCTTCCATATGCATGTTTAGGTGTAGCTTGCGCAGGACTATTATATTTAGTTTTAGCGTTGCTAATAAAGTTAGTAGGTGTTAAGAAGGTTATGAAGTTCTTCCCACCTGTTGTAACAGGTCCTATTATTATTGCTATTGGTCTTTGCCTTGCACCATCAGCACTTAATAACTGTGCAACATGTTGGCCACTTGCCGTTGTAGCGCTTGTTATCGTAATATTCTTTAATATCTGGGGAAGAGGAATGGCAAAGATTATTCCTATTCTTTTAGGTGTAGTTGGAGCATATTTATTTGCCCTTATTTTCGGAAACGGATTAGGCTTATTAGGCGAAGCAGGTCAGGTTGATGTAAAAGCTATTGCTGATGCAGCATGGATTGGTCTTCCTGTTCATATGGACGAAACAATTTTTTCAATTGACTGGAACAACAGCTCAGCAATTATTTTTGCTATTACAACAATGGTTCCAATTGCCATTGCAACAATGATGGAACATATCGGTGACATTTGTGCCATCGGTGCTACAGTAGGAAAAGACTTTATTAACCGCCCGGGTCTTCACAGAACACTTTTAGGTGACGGACTTGCTACAACATTATCATCAATTTTTGGTGGCCCTGCTAACACAACATATGGTGAAAACACAGGTGTACTCGCTCTTTCAAGAGTATATGATCCAAGAGTAGTAAGAATTGCAGCTTATCTTGCAATGTTATTCTCATTCTCCCCTAAGTTTGCCATGATTATTCAGGCTATGCCATCAGGTATCGTTGGTGGTATTTCATTTATGCTTTATGGAATGATTGCAGCAATCGGTGTTCGTAATGTAGTAGAAGCACAGGTTGACTTTAAGAAGAGCAGAAACGTTATCGTTGCAGCTATTATCGTTGTATGTGCTTTAGGTATCAAGTTTAGTTCAGGAATGGGCGCAGATGTATTAAGCGGAGTTGACGGAGCAGTTTCATTCTCAATCGGAGGAGTAGTAATCAGCCTTTCAGGACTTGCAGTTGCATCAATTGCAGGAATTATCCTTAATGCAGTATTTCCAGACAAAGATGAAGTGAACGACGTAACAGAATCCAAATAAAACTTTGCGAGTATAAGCGGTTATTTGTATTACGCTTCGCTCCATACTCATATCGCGCTGGCGCGATATATAAATTTTAAAAAAACAGGCTTTTATTGAGCAAGCTCATGAAAGCCTGTTTTTCTAATTTATGCACCGCTTATAGTAATGCGTAAAATGAAAAAATCAACGTGTTTGCAGGTCTTGTTTTTTGCTGATATAAAAAGGCAAATTACCTGTTAATGGTAACAATTCCTTTGTTAGTCTGTATCAATCCTTCATCTTTCATTTTCTTTAATTCTCTACTCATGGCACTTCTGTCAACTGAAAGATAGTCCGCAAGGGCAGTCATTGTGAAGGGAAGCTTGAAAGTATTACTTCCGGATTTCGAAGACAAAATTTCAAAATAATTATTTAAACGGTCACGTATGGTTCGACCACTTAAAACTTCAAGATGTTCACAGATAGATCTTGTCTTATCTGAAATTATAACAAGAATATTATTAACTAACTGGCTGTGATGTGGACAAGCTTTCGAGCATCTTTTTATAATGTGTTCATAATCAATAAAACGAACAACGCAGTCACATGTAGCTTCAAGAGAAATGTTTTCAGGACAGGCATAGTGATAAAAAAGCTGACCGAAAAGATCACCACGACATAATTGTTCAAGAATAGTCTGGGTCCCGTTAGGAAGAAAATGTATAACCCTTGCGCTACCTGACTCGATTATACCTACCCCTATATTGTTGTCGTCATAGAAGCAGATAACTTCTCCGGATTTATAAGTTCTGGTATACGTTTTAAAACAGTGCATCATTTCAGCCTGTTGCTGTTCTGAAATATTGTAAAACAAATCTGTTTTTGTTATTTCCATAAATAAACTCCAATCTATATTGATATAACTATTGTATAAAAATTTTTATCATGAATATGTTGCAAATGCAACAGAAAAATAAAAACAATCATCATATAATAAGAATGTAAAGAAAATATAGACCAGGATTGCACTTTATAAAGTGAAAAACGTTAAATTTTAAAAACGAAAATAATTCCTTCTTAACGTTGCAAAAAAAAAGATAAAGTGTTATATTATTCACAGTTAGTGAAAATTACTTTTATTGTGTCTAGTTGCGTCTTTTTGACAATTAAACACGGCACTGGCTAATATTTTTGAGAGGTGTATGATATGGATACAATAACATGCATTAAAACAAGAAGAAGTGTTAGAAAGTTTAAACAGGAATCAATATCTAAGGATATTATTGAAGATTTGGTTTTGGATGCTTCGTATGCGCCTTCTTGGAAGAATACTCAGACAACACGATATATTGCAATAACAGATGCTGAGATTAAAGCTAAGCTTGCAGAGGAATGTTGTGCAGAGCACAACAGAGGAATTATTAATGGAGCACCGCTTCTTATTGCTACATTAATAGTGGACAAGCGTTCAGGCTTTGAGAGAGATGGCAGTTATTCCACATCTCGAAAAGATTGTTGGCAGGCATTTGACAATGGCATTGCTACACAGACATTGTGTTTGGCAGCTAATGACAAAGGCTTGGGAACAGTAATAATGGGATTGTATGACATCGATAAAGCAGAAGAGATTATCGGGGTTCCCGATGGACAGTTACTTATGGCACTTGTTGCTGTGGGTTATCCTGATGAAGAACCTGGTGTTCCAAAGAAGAAGACAGTAGATGATTTATTAAGCTATCGTTAGTCATTCACTATATTTTATGCTTTACATTTATTTTTAGGAGGAAAAACAAGATGAGAGAAGAATGGAAAGGATTTACTACAGGCGAATGGGCAAAAGAAGTCAACGTCAGAGATTTTATCCAGAAGAACTACACACCATATGATGGTGATGCAAGTTTCTTAGCAGGTCCTACACAGGCAACAACAGATTTATGGAATCAGGTACTTGATCTTCAGAAACAGGAAAGAGCAGCAGGCGGCGTACTTGATATGGATACAAAGGTTGTACAGACAATCACATCACACGGCGCAGGTTACTTAGATAAAGATAAAGAAACTATTGTTGGTTTCCAGACAGATAAGCCTTTCAAGAGAGGTCTTCAGGTTAACGGTGGTATCCGTATGGCTATGAAAGCTTGTAGCGACAATGGATATGAAGTAGATCCTGAAGTTGTAGATTTCTACACAAACTACAGAAAGACTCATAACGCTGGTGTATTTGATGCTTACACACCAGAAATCAGAACATGTAGAACAAACCACATCGTAACAGGTCTTCCAGATGCTTACGGACGTGGACGTATCATCGGCGACTACAGAAGAGTTGCATTATACGGTGTTGATACACTTATCACAGATAAGGAAGCTCAGAAAGCAGCTACACCTACAGAAATGAGACCAGAAGTTATCCGTGATAGAGAAGAATACTCAGAACAGATTAGAGCTCTTAAAGAATTAAAAGAATTAGGTAAGATTTACGGATTTGATATTAGCAGACCAGCTCAGAACGTACAGGAAGCTATTCAGTGGATGTACTTCGGATACCTTGCAGCAGTTAAGGAACAGAACGGTGCAGCTATGTCATTAGGACGTACTTCAACATTCATCGATATCTATGCTGAAAGAGATTTAGCTAACGGAACATTTACAGAAGAACAGATTCAGGAATTCGTTGACCACTTCATCATGAAGTTAAGATGTGTTAAGTTCGCAAGAACACCTGAATACAACCAGATTTTCGCTGGTGATCCAGTTTGGGTTACAGAAGCAATCGGTGGTGTTGGTATTGACGGACGTCACATGGTTACAAAGATGTCATTCAGATATCTTCATACATTAGAAAACTTAGGTGCAGCTCCAGAACCAAACCTTACAGTTCTTTGGTCAACAAGACTTCCACAGGACTTCAAGAAATACTGTGCTAAGCTTTCAATTGAATACTCATCAATGCAGTACGAAAGTGATGACTTAATGAGACCAATCAATGGTGATGACTATGGTATCGCTTGTTGTGTATCTTCAATGAGAATCGGTAAGGAAATGCAGTTCTTCGGAGCTAGAGCAAACCTTGCTAAATGTTTACTTTACGCTATCAACGGTGGTGTTGATGAAAAGACTAAGGTTCAGGTAGGACCTAAGTACAGACCAATTACAGCAGAATATCTTGATTATGATGAAGTAATGGAAAGATATGAAGACATGATGAAATGGTTAGCAGACGTTTATGTTAACGCTCTTAACATCATTCACTACATGCATGATAAATATTCATATGAAAGAATCCAGATGGCTTTACATGATGCTCATGTAACAAGATGGTTCGCAACAGGTGTTGCAGGACTTTCAGTAGTAGCTGACTCACTTTCAGCTATTAAGTATGCTAAGGTTAAAGCTATCAGAGATGAAGATGGAATCGTAGTTGACTATGAAACAGAAGGTGACTTCCCTAAATATGGTAACGATGATGACAGAGTTGACCAGATCGCAGTTATGATCGTTAACAAGTTCATGGGTTACTTAAGACAGCACTTCACATACAGAGATAGTGTTCCAACACAGTCAATCCTTACAATTACATCAAACGTAACATACGGAAAGAACACAGGTAACACACCTGACGGAAGAAAGATGGGACAGCCATTCGCACCAGGTGCTAACCCACTTCATGGTAGAGATACACACGGTGCTGTAGCATCACTTGCATCTGTAGCTAAGATTCCTTTCGAAAACGCTAGAGATGGTATCTCAGATACATTTACAGTAGTTCCAGATGCACTTGGAAAAGACTGTGACGTATTTACAGGTGACCTTGACGCTGATGCACTTGGTCTTGATATTGATGAAATCATCAAGCAGCAGCAGTTATAATAAATATAAATAAAAAGGAAAATCAGAATGTCAACAGGAATAATTCATTCAACAGAAAGTTGCGGAACAGTAGACGGACCGGGTGTAAGATTTGTAGTGTTCTTTAAAGGGTGTCCAATGAGATGTGCATATTGTCACAATCCGGACACATGGTCAATGGAAGGCGGTACAGAAATGACCGTTGATGAATTGCTTAAGGAATATGAAACAAAGAAATTTTTCTACCAGAGTGGAGGTATTACTGCCACAGGTGGTGAACCCATGGTTCAGATTGATTTCCTTACTGAACTGTTTACTGAAGCACATAAGCGAGGAATTCATACCTGTCTGGATACATCAGGTGTAACATTTAGACCTGATGATCCGGCAAACCTGATGAAAGTAGATAAATTACTTGAAGTAACCGATTTGGTTATGCTGGATATTAAACATATTAATCCGCAAGAACATTTAAAACTTTGCAAGCAGCCTAATGATAATATTTTGGCTTTTGCAAAATATCTTGATAAAAAAGGTATTCAGATGTGGATAAGACATGTTGTTGTACCACATATAACTTTAAATAAAGAGTACTTATATGAATTAGGACTTTTCATTGGAAAGTTAAAGATGGTTAAGGCTTTGGATATATTGCCATATCATGATATGGCTAAGCCAAAGTACGAGAAACTTGGCATGGATTACCCATTGAAGGATATAGAGCCTGCTACCAAAGAAATGGCAGTAGCTGCTCGAAAAATAGTGTTGCAGGGATTTAAAGAATCCAGAATTAAGTTATTACAAGAGAATAAATAGGAGGTAATAAAAATGGCAGCAAGCGAAAAACAGATTGATAATTTAGTTTCTTTAATAGATGGATATGCACAGGAAGGTGGTTACCATCTTAACGTTAACGTATTAAACAGAGATACATTACTTGATGCTCAGAAGCATCCAGAAAAATATCCACAGCTTACAATCCGTGTATCAGGATACGCTGTAAACTTCATTAAGTTAACAAAAGAACAGCAGGATGACGTTATTCACAGAACATTCCACGGAAGTTTATAAGATAACGAAAAGAAATGATCCTTTATCGCCATATCGGGGTTTCCCGGTATGGCGATTTTTTCTTGCTAATTAATGAAAAGAGTTTATAATTATAAAAAGGGTGTCTTACTCAAATATATAGTAAAAGAGGCGAAGGTTATGCATAATATAGTTTCAAAATTACTTATTTACGGAGATATGCCTAAAGATTCCATTCTTATGGAACTTAGTGACATTATTAGAGAATATAAAAGTGGTGACTATAAGAAAGATGAAATAATCACTAGGATATATAATCAGATTAAGAGAATTCTGGAAGTATCAACAGATTATGCTTTCGATAAGAATTTGTGGCACAACTATCTTACATATTTATTAATAACAAATGAGAACCCATTTAGCTTAACATGTGAAAAGGTTGGAGCAAGTGTGGGAACAGTAAACAGTTTTGCAAAGAATGACTTTAAGCAGTTCAAGGCCTTATTTGATTATGACTTTAAGCCAATGGAAGAAGAGCTTGGTATTGACTGTTTTACAAAGATTGAAAATTATCAGGCAATTGGGAAACCTGAACTTATGTACAATAAGAATGTTAGTGAAAAGGTTAGAGATTTAAGCGAAAAGCTTGAAAGCGCTAAGGATGAAGAAGAATTTTTTGATCACGTAACACAGTTTTATAAAGATTATGGTGTTGGAATGTTTGGTCTTAATAAGGCGTTCAGAATTTCAGACAACAATGGCAAGGTTGAATTCCAGGCTATTAACAATATGGAAAAAGTTATGCTTGATGACCTGGTTGGATACGAAATTCAGAAAAAGAAACTTGTTGATAATACAGAAGCTTTCGTACAGGGAAGAAAGAGCAACAACTGCTTATTATTTGGTGACAGCGGTACAGGTAAATCTACAAGTATTAAGGCTATTGTTAACGAATACTATGATCAGGGACTTAGAATGATCGAAATATACAAGCATCAGTTTAAAGACCTTTCTAACGTTATAGCTATGATAAAGAATAGAAACTACAAGTTCATTATTTATATGGATGACCTTTCATTTGAAGAATTTGAAATTGAGTACAAGTTCTTAAAGGCAGTAATTGAGGGAGGCGTTGAAACAAAACCTGAGAATATTTTGATTTATGCAACATCTAACAGAAGACATCTTATTAAAGAAACATGGAATGACAGAAGTGATGTTCAGGTTGATAATGGAATGCATAAGTCAGATACTATGGAAGAAAAATTATCACTTGTACATAGATTTGGTGTTACAATTAACTACTCAAAACCTACACAGAAGGAATACTTTGACATTGCAATTGAATTGTGTAGAAGATTAGGTGTTGAACTTAGTGATGATGAAATCAAGGCTGAAGCAAATAAATGGGAATTAAGTCATGGTGGAATTTCAGGTAGAACAGCACAGCAGTTTGCTAACTATCTGGCAGGTCAGCAGAAATAATAATTATTATGTGTGGGCAACTTTTCAATAATAATCAACATATGTAGATAAATCTTGCAAGGTTGTTAAAAAAATTAACCTTGCAAGATAAAAGAAAAATAAAAAATAAAATTTTTTTGAAAAAAATTAAAAAAGTACTTGCATTGTTATGGTGACTATGCTAGAATATTTCTTGTCGCGAGACATTGGCCCATCGCCAAATGGTAAGGCACTGGACTCTGACTCCAGCATTTTCAAGGTTCGAATCCTTGTGGGCCAGCTTTAAACCACTTCGTTATGAAGTGGTTTTTTTCTTTCTAAGATTATCAAAATTCATTTGTAAAGCTAAGAATATATTTATAGTCTGTAATCCTGTATCCTATTTTATACAACTGCTTGGATTGAAAGCATAGAAGTTCTTTTTGTCCATGTCTTCAGTTACCATTCGTAGAGCTTCGCCAAAACGTTGAAAATGAACAATTTCTCTTGCTCTTAAGAATTTAATAGGTTCTCGAACATCACTTTCTTTTACAAGAGATAGGATATTATCGTATGTTTTTCTGGCTTTTTGTTCCGCAGCCATATCTTCTATAAGGTCTGCAATAGGATCACCACAAGATTGGAAGGTAGTAGCTGAGAAAGGAACACCTCCGGCAGACTGTGGCCATACGCCCAAAGTGTGGTCGACATAGTATTTCTCAAAGCCGGCAAGGTCAATATCATCACAAGGAAGGTCTTTTACAAGCTGGGAAACAATGGAGCCGACCATTTCCAAATGACCAAGTTCGTTGGTAGTTCGACTATATCATTCGCTAGAATTCCCTTTGTTCTTGGGCAGTTTCGGGAATAGCTCTAGCTTAAAATCATCTTGTCTTTGGTCTTTGAAGTGTCCGTTGGCAGTTTTGGTATACACAACCTTATCCAGAATAGACTTCATTAAGTCATTTTTCAATTGAACATCATCAGAAGTTTTATAGATTTCCAAAATCTTTTTAGCCTTTGGTATAATCTCTTCCTGATGGCTAATTATTTCTCTCTCATTTGCTATTTCTTTATTAAGCTTAACAATTGCTTCCTCTGTAGAAGAAATGCTTTCAGAAACAGTTTTTTGTCGGTTCAGAAAAGTATCACTATCATATATTCCGTTTTCATAAGCTTCAAATACTTTTGTTAACTGGTTTTTGTATGTTATTAATTGCTTTTGCTGTTCTTCCAAGAGTTTTGTCTTGGATTCCAAAACAGAAGTGTCATACTTGTTTGCTTCTTCCTTTATTTCGTATCCATCAATCCATTCCTTAATGGCAGTTAACAAAGCATCTTCAACAAGGTAAAAAGCAGAAGACACATTATGACATGTTTTTTCAGAGCATATTAGTGAGGCGGACTGACCTCTTTTTTGGTAAGGTCTTCTATACATACTTCTTCCACACATACCACATTTTATTACACCGGCAAGTGGATTGGTTATCGTTTTTGAAGGTCTTCTTGGATTTCTGGATAATCTTTCCTGGGCCAAATTAAATGTGTCCTGAGATACAAGAGCAGGATGCTTTCCTTTGTATAATCCATAGGATTCGTTACGTGTCCATTTATCGACGATAATTCCGTTTTCAACAACCTTTTTTCGCTTCTTTTTCCCAAAAACAATATATCCTAAATAATGTTCGTTTCTAAGCATAGTAGATATTGTTGGAATGGTCCAAACACCACCTAAGGGTTTAATTGAATATTCAGAATTTAACTTGTCTGCAATACGAGCTGTCCCTAAAAGTTCATAACTGCCATCTTCTTTTAGAATTCCCTTTGTATACCATTGAAAAATCAACTTTACAATTTCTGCTTCTCCCGGCTTAGGTTCCAGCCTATAACCTTTGGATTTTTTGTTCTTTACAATGGAATATCCAAATGGTGGTGTATGATGTATGTAATTACCTTCCTTGCAACTTGCTTCCATTCCGGCATGCAATCTTCTTTTAATAGTCTTATATTCTCTTCTTGACATATACAAGCCAAATTCAAAATATTCCTGATCAAATTCATCTGTGGGATTAAATGTTTTCATCGGGGTAATAATTAAGGTATTGGAATAAGTAAACGTCTTGGTAACTATTCCCTGATCAGAAGTATCACCACGGGCAAGACGCTCGATTTCCATAACAAGAACACCCTCCCATTTCCCATCAGATACATCATTGAGTAATCTCTGCATTTGAGGTCTTGCAGCAATGCTGTCACCGGAAACAACCTCTTCATAGATTTCACCAATTGGCAAATTTTTCTTTTTTGCTAATTCAATTAATGTATCTCTATGACGTTTTAATGTTTCTCCAAAACCTTGCAGTTCTAACTCTCTATCAGCTCTGGATTTTCTTAAATAAATACAATAAGCCATAGTATATCACTCCTTTATATTTGATTTTATTAAAAAATAGGTACAAAAATAACACCCAGCCTTTGCCAGATGTTCCATTATGTGATACAATATGACTTGTCTATGGTGATATTGTATCACTTTGGAGCTGGTCCTTAGTGGCTGGCTCTTTTTTTATTTGTAATAATTATTTATTATGTGCAATTACATCAAGCATTGATAATACCTGTTGAGCTTCAGTTGTAGCCTGAAAATAATCTTTTGTTCCAACTTTTACAGCTTTAGTTACAATAGGAATGCAAATGCAAGGTGTCTTGAAATCATTTAAGGTTACTCTAATAATAAGAGATTCGATTTTTTTCTTCTGTTTTCTTTTTCCGGTAATGCCACCGGCAATTGCACCAGCACCACCAAATGTTAAACCACCTATTAATGCTTGACCTACACCGCCGCTTACTACAACAGAATCATCAGCTAACAGCTCATAGCTTACCAAGTCATCAAAATTATACCAATTGTTAGCACCTGCTGAATTAACACTACTACTTATAATGCTTGACATACCAAGTGTAGATACAGCTAAAGCACCTTTTAAAGCTTTTCCAACACCGGTACTCTTATGTTTTGGAACATATCCTTTAATTTGAAAAGTTCTATGTTGTTCATCGACCTTAATTACATTAACTTTTGATGTAGCATGGTTTCTGTCATTCCAAGATGCTAAAGCTTTACCTGCGAAATCCTTTACTGTGTCGCTGATATTAGTTGTAGATTCTTCTGTTTCATCTTCCACAATAGAATCCTGCTCCACAAATCCATCAGAATCAGAAGTAGCATTATTTGAATCTACTGAATATTCTGTAGGACAACCACATTCAGGACAAGCAGAGGCTTTGTCTGAAAATTCCTTTCCACATTCTACACACTTAATTATTGCCATACTTTTTCCCTCCTTAAAATTAATTATATTGCTTTATTACATTTACTGAATTAAATCCGAATTCAATAACATAATTCTTGTACTTTATGTAACATCCATATTTATGCATATAAGCATTTATTGTGTCTGCAAGAAATTCTTCTGTAACATCCAAAAATTCTGCAGTTTCGTACAGATTTGTACAATGATGTTCGAATGCATCAATAAAACCTTGTAAATTAATTAATTTGTCATATGCCCATACTCTGGCTCTTAGTTCTTGTTTTCTGTTAGATGTGGAATCCATGTCTATAATATCTCCGGAAGAAGTGTGATGATGACCAAGTTCTTCTGCAATGGTTCCAGTTTTTTCAGTGGTGGATAGTTTGTTATTAATTGCAACAACTCCATTAGAATATAGCCCTTTAATATTGTTTGAACGAAAACTATATTCAATAACATCAACATTATGTTCATATTCACCGATGATTTCTTCGTATTTAGTCAACTTTCTCACCCCTTTTCTTTTATGTGTCTTTTGTGTTTCAATATTATCATAAGAAGAGACCTATATATGGGACTTATATTTATTTTTATATATATTTATGTTACTTTTATGTATGATTTTTAGCTACATTAATTAATTGTTCAAGTCTTTTTCTGTCCCATAGTTTTATCCTAGTTTCATCTGAAGTCTTTTTTGCAGATTCAGTAAAAAATCTATTAGTTAAGACCACACCTACATCACATTTGTACATTTGAATACCGGTATAAGCTTGTTGTACAGCACTATTACCGATATTACTTGAATAGCATTTGCATTGTATGCCATATTTAATATCTTCCTTTTCTGCCAAAATATCTATGCCATCATCACTACTGCCTTGTGTAACTACCACATTGGAAAAACCATTTTGTTTTAATAAATCTGCACAAAAATATTCAAATTCATGTCCATCCATTAAATCAAAGTCTTTATTAGTATGGTCATTAGCAGAAGTGTGTGAGGTAATGATATCATTCAAAGAAACATTATTATTTATATTCGAAATTATCAAATTAAATTTCTGCAAATCAATTAAAACATTTCTAGGTTTATTTATTTCTTCTGGTCCAACAACTCCAAGTTGATATAGCTGATCCATTATATGTGACGCTTGATTAAAGCCAATCCTTAATTCGCGTTGTATCATAGATATAGAACCTTTATTATTAATGATGCAAAGCTTCCCAGCTTTTTCAAGTAAGGGATCAATATTTGTATACATTTTCGGAAAATTACTTGAAAAAGAGTTTGTAAAATTATAGTTGTAAGTAATATAATCCCAGATAATATTTTCGTTTACCAACATTTCACGGACATCAGTATTGGAACTGGCAGGAGCTATATAATGTAATTCACACAATCTGTCTAAAATTGATGCTGCTTTACAAGAACCTATCTTATACCTTCGCATTATTATGGGAACTGAGATATATCTAGACTTAGTGATATATGTTGGCGCATGTGGTGGCATTTGCTCTTTTGTTTTTTGCCTTTTATTAAAAAAAAACATAAGTATTTCCCCTTTTATATCATAAATTTATTTATTACTGTTTCTTTTTTTAACGAACTCAGCAAACTGTCGTATTTCTTCTAATTCGTCCTCGGTAAAATCATCTCCATCAAAATGAGCTGCTAGAGTATCAACTTTATTTAATGAAGAGTTGTGATTATTAATAAGCTTTAAAATATTGTCTTTATTCAATATATTACAGCCTTCAGGTATATTTAAATCAGGATTAAAAATAATTTGAATAATTTCTAAATAAGGAATGTTCGTTTCCTTGGAAACTTCTGCAATTATTTTTTTTAGTTCACTTCCCAACATATCTCCATTTGGAAGGTCGGACCAACCCATTATATAAGAAGGCATAACATTAAAAATTTTAGCCATTTCCTCTATAGTATTTCGTTTAATATTTTCAACTCGTCCATTTTCATATTTAGCAATAGCTGATTTTTTTAATCCAAGTTTATTGGCAAGGTCTTCTTGCGTTAGATGATTGTTTAACCTACATTCTTTTATTCTCTTTGACATTAAACACATATTATGCACCTCCTTAAAGTGTCTTAAATATACTACAATTATTATAAAAATGCAATAAAAATATTAAAAAGTGTCTTAAAAAGATTAAAAAAGCGTTGACAAACCTAAAAACAAATGATAGATTAGTAAGTGTCTTGGGAAGACACAAGAAAGGAGGGACTTAATGAATAAGTACAAATTAGAGTCTGTTATGAAATTAAATAGAGATACGGGACAGACGTTATCAAATTATTTAGGTATAGCTCGTCAAACATTTTCAAATAAACTTAATGAAACTAGAGGAGCTGAATTTACGCAAAGAGAAATTCGTCTAATAAAAGAAAGATATAATTTATCTGCTCACGATATAGACGAAATTTTTTTTAAAACAAAAGTGTCCTAAAAAGACACGAGAAAGGGAGGATTAATGAGGTATTCATTAAAAGAACTACGTGCTAGAAAAGGATTGAATCAGTCAGAAACTGCTGAAAAGCTGGGAGTTTCAACACAAACTTATAATGCGTGGGAAGCAGATTTTGGGATGGTAAAGATACGAAATGCCATAAAAATAGCTAATTTATTTGGAGTAAAGGTTGATGATATTTTTTTCAATATAGAACGTGAAAATAATTCAAGTAAAAACAATGAAAGATAAAAAGAAAGAGGTGAGCCATTGAAAGGAATAGCATCCAATAATAATCATTTTACAGGGAAGAAGTCGTTTCGTACAAAAGCAAAAAGGAAAAGGATAAAAAAGAAGCGATTACACGTTAACAAGTATTCGAAAAGAGGTTAACGCACTAATCGTTCAGGCATTATGGGAATTATAGGAGGTGTGAATATGGGGGAAAGCAATTTACAAAAGAGCAATAGGACAAATTCAAATAAACATATCTTATTAAAAAGAACAGAAGGAGGTTAGGGGATGGTAGTAGAGGAATTTAATATCGGAAGAACACAAATAATCATTCATGATGATTGCATAGTGTCTAACGAAAAAGCAGAAGAAATTTTAAAGAGATTAGGGAATACTTTCCATAATTATAATCTACGCAAAAGAGAAAGGGGTGATTGAATTGGTGGGAGCAATTAACAGCTTAAGAAACTTAAGGCAGACCTGCATTAAGTATTCAGGAAGTTGTAAGAGCTGTCCCTTGGGCAGACAGATGAACATTAATAACACTATGTGTCCGCATCTGACTAAGCCAAATAGTTGGACGGATGAAAAGACTACCGAAATGGTAAGAAAGATTGGAGGATAAAAGATGGAAGCAAACAGACTTGAAGTGAAAGAAGTTAAAAGAAAAGAGCCTGAATGTACTGCAATACGTTCAAGCTCTTACAAAAACAATACACTTAAAGATTACCACATTATCGCTGAAAAGTACAGAGTACTTAACGGATTCAAGAACGTGGTAATAGGAGTAATAACAGGAGCAGTGATGTTAGTCAATGGCTGGATTGAGGTAGACAGCAAGGCAGGGCAGTTACTTGTGGCTCTGGGAATGGTGATACTGGTTACATTGATGATGCACTGTACGGATGAAATTCTTAATGAACAGGTTGATTAGAAATGGTTACAAGAAAGAAATTTGCAAGTAAACCTGAATGGCTTCTTGCAAGAAAGGGAAAGATAGGTGGTTCTGATGCAGCAGCAGTGTTGGGACTTAATCCCTACAAGAACAATGTGGAGTTTTGGAATGAAATGGTTGGAATAACCAAGCCAAGAGACATATCAAATGAACAGTATGTAATATATGGAAGCAGGGCAGAGGAACACATAAGAGCAATATTTGCATTGGACCACCCGGAATACAAGGTTGAATACTTTGGTGATAACATGCTTCTCAATGACAAGTATCCGTTTGCTCACGCATCACTTGATGGAGAACTGACAGAACTTGAAACCGGGAGGAAGGGCATATTTGAATGCAAGACCAGTGAGCTTTTTGGTTCAATGCACAAGGAAAAATGGGATGGTGAACACATCCCGGACAATTATTACATACAGGTGCTTCATTACCTGATGGTGACGGAATATGAGTTTGTCGAACTCAGGGCACAGATAAAGAGTGTGTGGAATAAGAGCATAAGACTAATCACAAAGGATTACCACATTGAAAGGGCAGATGTTGAGGAAGACATTGAAATAATAAAAAGGTCAGAAAGGGAGTTCATGGAGCTTGTGAAAAAAAGAAAAAAGCCGGCTCTCATTCTGCCGGAAATTTAAAACAGGAGGAATACCAAAAAGATGGAATTAAAAATTTACAATCCAACAATGGATAATGCACTAAAGCACATTGATTGGAACTTTGAGGAATTAAAAAAAGAAGTTACTGAAAAGGCAAACGTGTACAAGTCATTGGTGTACACGGATGAAAACATAAAGGAAGCAAAGGCTGACAGGGCAACACTTAATAAGTTCAGCAAGGCATTGAATGACGGAAAGAAAGATGTCAAGAAGATGATGCTTGAACCATACAGTGTGTTTGAAGGTCAGGTAAAGGAACTGATTGCAATTGTAGATGAGGCAAATGCCAACATTGACAGTCAGGTAAAGGCTTATGACCAGAAGAAAAGGGAAGAGAAGCTCATAAAGGTTGAGGAGATATATGACAGGACCTTTGCAAGTGCCGAAGAGCTGAAGGAGATACTCACATTCAAACGTGTTTTCAAGGAAAGTTATCTGAATGTGACAACAACATTAAAGTCAATAACAAATGAAATGGAGCATATGAGAGACAGTGTAAGACATGACTTGGAAGTCATTAATGCTGAAACCGGTGAATATCAGTTTGAAATGAAACAGAAATACATTGAAACCCTCAACATTACAGAAGCATTGATGGTTAAACAGACATACGAGGAAAATGCAAGAAGAAAAGCCGAGTATGAGGCAAGAAGAAAGGCAGAACTTGAGGAAAGACAGGCAAGAGAAAAGGCAGAAGCCGAAAAACTTGCAGAGGCAGGAAAGAAGGAACCAGAGCAGAAGCAGGAAAGTGTTTCACAGACTGTTGAGGAAGAAAAGACACACACAATAGTAATCAGGGTGTGTGGAACAGGAAACCAGCTCAATGCATTGGGTGAGTTCCTTACGAAAAACAACATTAAATATGAGCAGATACAGTAGGAGGAAATGAAATGGCAGTATCAAACAGTTTGGCAAAAAGACAAGAAACAAGTTTTACGGCATATTTGAAAAATGATGCGGTAAAGAATCAGATTAATGAGGTTGTTGGTGGAAAGAACGGAAAGAGATTCATCAGTTCAATAGTAAGTGCGGTTGGAAACAATCCAACATTACAGGAATGTCAAAATTCATCAATAGTAAGTGCAGCATTGCTTGGAGAGAGTCTTAATCTATCTCCAAGTCCACAGCTTGGACAGTATTACATGGTTCCGTTCAAGGATAACAAAACAGGAACAAAGGTGGCACAGTTCCAGCTTGGTTATAAAGGCTACATTCAGCTGGCAATCAGATCAGGACAGTACAAGAAGTTAAATGTGCTGGCAATTAAGAAAGGTGAGTTAATCAGATTTGATCCACTTAATGAAGACATAGAAGTAAATCTCATTTCAGATGAAAATGAGAGAGAAAAGGCAGAAACAATTGGCTATTATGCAATGTTTGAGTATGTCAATGGATTCAGGAAGGCAATGTACTGGTCAAAGGAAAAGATGAAGGCTCACGCAGTGAAGTATTCACAGGGATATGCATCAGACTTGAAGAAGGGAACGAAGTGGACCTTCTGGAGCAAGGACTTTGACGGAATGGCATACAAGACCATGTTAAGACAAATCATAAGCAAGTGGGGAATAATGAGCATTGACCTACAGACAGCACTTGACAGCGACATGACAGTAATTAATGAGGATGGAACACATACATATGTGGAAACAACACCTGTTGAGCAGTCAGAAGATGAAACTTATGAGGAAGTAGTGGAGCAGACAGCAGAACAGACAGTTGAGGAAACAGAGAGTGTTCCAGAAGAAAAGAAAAACAATGAGGAACCGGCTGAAAAAAAGGTTCAGACAGAATCAAAGCCATTCTTCAATTATTAAAAAACAGACAGTCATAAATCAAAATATATATCACAAAATTGTAAGACCTGTCACTTTAATGGTGGCAGGCAGAAAGGAGACGTGACAATGAACATTTCAGATTACATCCCTTTCGGAAAGGACAATGCGATTTCAAGAAAAAAGCTAGAGAAGGTGACAGGATTGTCAGACAGAGACATAAGGGAAGAAATTGCAATGGCCAGAAGAAACACGGTAATACTTAATCTATCCAATGGACAAGGGTATTTTCAACCAATAGAGGGCGAGGAAGATGAACTTGTCATTAAGTATTACAAACAGGAAAGCAGCAGATTAAAGAGAATAGGTTGGTCGTTGCTGGCAACAAGGAAAAGAGTAAGGGAGATACAGAATGGCAGTTAATGCAAGGCAGAAGGGGGCAAGGTTTGAAAGACAACTTGCCGGGCATCTAAGGGAATACGGATACAGAACCAGAAGAGGCCAGCAGTATTGTGGGGCAAATGGTGATGCAGACGTTGTGGGACTTCCGGGAATACATATAGAAGCAAAACATCAGGAAAAAATGCACTTGTATGACTGGATGGAGCAGGCAAGAAGAGATTCAAGGCAGGATGAACTTCCGGCAGTGTTTCACAAGAAAAACAATGCAGACATTCTGGTGACAATGACACTTGATGATTGGATGCAGATATATAGGGAATATGAAGCAGGAAACTACATTAAGGAGGAAAGAAGCAATGAAGCACATTAACATGGAGGAGTTTGCAAACGGAGCATTCACGGTTCAGGTAAATAGGGCAATGGAAAAGGTAATGAAGAACATTCAGGATCCGAACACGGATGCTAAGGCTACAAGAAAAATCACTGTAACGATAGCATTCAAGCCGAACGAAACAAGAAATTTTGTTGCGACAGGAGTTGTGGCAAAGACATCACTCGCACCTGAATTGGGAGCAGTAACAACAATGACCTGTGGAACAAATCTTAAGACAGGAGACATTGAGGCAGTGGAAATTGGTAATGAATTACCGGGACAGATGACCTTTGATGAAAACACAATGTATGGTAATGAAGCCGTGCAGGTGGATACTGAAACAGGCGAGATAATTGGAAACAATAAAATAGTTGACTTAAGAAAAGTAGGAGAAGTATAGGAGGAACATAAAATGATAAAGGAAGCAATGAAGTATGTAACAGAATTAAAGGCACAGGCAATGGAGCCAAAGATAGTGGAAATTAATGGAAGAACATACTGTGACAAGGAACTTAGAAGATATGACGTAAATGAAAAGGCAAGTCCGCTAACAGTGTCAACACTTACAGCATTGGTGGATTATATCAAGGGTTGTACTGAGGAGTTAAGGGATAAGATGATCATACAGATAAAGTCACCATCAGAAATAACTTTAATTTCAGGATTGGATGAAGAGAGAAACAGGGAAAAATTAATTACTGTTGAAGCGGACCTTCCACATTTCAAGGCAAACCGCTGGGTAACACAGGACAAGTTTATTCTTGAATTACAGTCAATGTTTGTAAAGACATCTGACCTTGAAGCAATAATGAAGGTTGCAGGAAACATAGAAGCAAAAACCACAGCTAATTATGGTGATGATGGTGTGACACAGAAGACAACAATCCAGCAGGGAGTTGCCAGTCGTGCAGACGTAATAGTTCCAAATCCGGTGTCACTCATTCCATACAGAACATTTCTTGAAATTACGCAGCCTGAATCAAGTTTTGTATTTAGAATTGACGGCTCTGACAACATACCTGAGTTCACATTAATAGAAGCTGATGGTGGACTTTGGGTAAATCAGGCTAAGGCTGAAATAAAGAAGTATCTTGAAAAGAACTTAAAGGAACTTGGAACAAACATTGTAATAATGGCTTAAATTAATGAACCACCTTGTCCGGTGGGCAGGGTGGTAATGGGAGAAATAAATGGGAAGACCTATAAAGGCAGGACTTAGTTATTTCCCAAAAGATGTTGATTATTATGAAGACTTTAAAATAATGGACCTGATGAATGAATATGGTCCATTGGGTCAAACCATTTACGACATAGTCATTTCGATGGTTTACCGAGAGGGTTACTTTCTTGAGTTTAAAAACTTTGAACAGCTCAAGAAGAACCTTCCGGTTAAAATCATCAAGACAATCGGTAACAGATGGGTTAACAAAAAAGACTTTGTGTTACAAGTTATTCTCTCTTGTGCGGACATAGGTCTGTTTGATCATGACCTCCTGATGCAAGGAGTTATAACCTCTGTTGGAATTCAGCGACGCTACGATACAGTGACTGTTAGGAACAAAGTCCAGAAAACAAGGTACAGGTTGATTGATGAAAAAGGTCAACCCTTATTAAATGAACCATTAAAACCGATAAATGTAACAGAAACAAGTGTAAATGTAACAGAAACCAACATAAATGATACGGAAATACAACAAAAGAAAATAAAAGAAAACAAAAGTAAAGAAAATATAAAGTATTTTTCCAACGAAAACCTTAATGACGTGTTTAGACAATTTCTGGAACTTAGGGAACAAAAGGGAAGACAGATTGTTGGCTATCAGATACAGACATTGATTGAGAGACTTGAACAGGTGGCAGACACGGACGAGGAGAAAATACAGGCAGTCAAGAATGCCATAGCAGGTGATTGGAGTAATTTTTATCCTGTAAAGAAAGAGCAACAAAACAAGAAGACATTTAATGACCAAAGGCAATATGACTATCAGGCATTGGAAAGACAACTGATTGAAAACAGAGACAAGAGGAGGAAACAACAAAATGAAAGTTAAGGACATAGAAATTCGCTTAGAGGAATTGGACAGAATGGAATCGCAGATTTTATTTTCAGTTTCAATCTTATCAGCAGATGATCACGTAAGATTGGCAAGAATCAAGGAAGAGAGAGCAGAGCTTAAGGCGAAGCTGGAGAAAATGAATGAGAAAAAAGACAAGTAAGGAATTTGGCTGCATTTTAACACACGAACAGGAAGAGTTCATAAATGACGGAAGACCAAGAGACAATGCACTAAAGATTTTTAGAGCAAAGGCTTATGGCAATGGAGGAAATAAGGATGGCAAGAATGTCAAAAGAAGAACAGGCAAGACGTGAGGGTATGGCATATGCTCTAAGGTTTGCAAGAGAAAAGGGATTGGATGCCTTGGAAGCAGACCTGAAAATGAGAAATGCCATTGACCTACCTTTAAGGGTATCAAAAGCAGACTTAGACAAATTCAGTGACAATGTTAAGTACAACACTGTACTGTATGTAAAAATCCTAATGGCTGTAACAATGCATGATGAATTTGGTTTTGGTAACAAAAGAATAAAGCAGATGTTTGAGAGATTCGACAACAAGGCTGAATGCATTGCAGAGGATTACAGCACATGGGAAGAGCAGATAAGCATAATTGCAGAAGAATGTGGAATAGACATGGACAGCGAAAGAAGAGACTTAAGAACAGTGATTAAATAAATTAATTTGAAGGCAAAGGAGTAAATAACCAATGAAGAATACACTATCAGATTTGAACAACTATTTGTTTGAAGCAATTGAAAGAATAAATGATGATGAGCTGTCAATGGAAGAACTTGATAAGGAAATCAAGAGAAGTGAATCGGTCAACAAGATTGCCAAGACAATCATTGATAATGGAAACCTGGCATTGCAGGCGAAAAAGCACTTTGATGAATACGGAAGCGGTGAGGATGTTGAAATCCCATTGCTTGGAATAACAAACAAATGAATGGAGAGCTGTAAGTAATGTATGGAATGAAATACACGGATGAAATGAAGCAATTCATTCTGGATAATTACAAGGGAAGATATAACCAGGAGCTTGCAGACCTGTTTAATCAGAAGTTCAATACCAACATAACAAGTAGAACGATTAAATCATACAAGGCAAACAATAAATTAAATTCAGGATTAACCGGCAAGTTCAGAAAGGGGCAGATACCACACAACAAGGGCAAGAAAATGCCAAAGGAAGTCTATGAAAAAGTAAAACACACAATGTTTGCAAAAGGCAACGTTCCACCAAACCACAGACCTGTTGGAAGTGAAAGAATTTCAAAAGACGGATACATAGAGGTTAAGGTTGCGGAGCCTAACAAGTGGAGATTAAAGCAGAGAGTTGTGTATGAAGAAGCTAAGGGAAAAATCCCCGAAGGCTGCCCAATAATATTCCTTGATGGAAATAAGAGAAATTTCGACATCGACAATTTAAGGTGCATAACCCGGTCGGAACTACTATATCTCAACTGCAACGGGTTGAACAATTCAAATGAGATTACGGAAACAGGCATTCTAATGGCTAGATTAGACAGAGCCAAGAACAAAAAGAAGCAGGAACTAAAGGACAAAAATGTTAAGAAATGTTAAGGAGTGAGAGAAATGTTAAATATTGAAAAGTATAAAGAAGAATTGGAGAATATTGGAGTGATTAACCCTAATGGACTGGCAGTTATAGATGGAAAGCCATGTATGTGTCAGGAAGCTGAGTGTAATATGTGCGAGTTGCGTAGCGAAGAAAGCTGTTGCTTTTATAAAACAGATAATTGGCTATTCTCCGAATACGAAGAGCCAGAAGTTGACTGGTCGAAAGTCAAGGTTGATACACCTATATTGGTTAAAGACATCTTAAAATCAGAATGGATTAAAAGGTATTTTGCTAAATATGAAAATGGAAGGGTGTATGCTTGGAAAGAGGGAAAAACATCTTGGAGTGCTGTAAACGAACATAACGTGAATTCTTGGAAATACGCAAAACTAGCGGAAAGTGAGGAAACAGTATGGCAAAGGTCAGAATTACAAAAGAATTAGATTCTAAAAATGCGCAATATTTTAAACTAATTAAAAAGCGTGGAAAGATTACAGCTAGAGAAGCATTTGAAGCGATGGAAGAATCTTACTATTTTGGAGAGTATTTAATTCAATTTAATGTTCCAGAAGAAGCACCAATGGATTTGTATGAAGATGGTGATGAGTGGAGATTGTACGCAGTGAAAGAGTTGTTGGAAGAAGAAATATACAAAGCTCATCAGGAAGGTTACGAAGAATGCAAAAAAGATTTTAACTTTGAAAAAACTGCAAACAATGGTTGGATTCTATGTAATGAAAGATTACCTGAAACTTTTGAACCAAAAGCAAAAGCGTATTTAACCACTAATGAAGATGGAATGATAGGAGTGTCATATTATCATCACGGTTGGTCAAATGGTTATGAAAGTGTATTTGATATTATTGCTTGGCAACCATTACCAGAGCCATACAGAGAGGAGCAGGAAGATGAATAAAGATTTAATAAATATATTGCTAGATGCATATGAAAAGGAATATGGAGAAGATGTAAAATTCAGTGAAGGAGATGTACAAATATTTGAGCTAAACGATTGTATGATTATTCTTTCACTTGAAGATAGAACATTAAAAACACAAATAATAGGAGACAAGCCTATTAAAGTTGACTATGAAACAGGATTTTTTCAGAATTAAAAGGAGAAAGCGAAAATGAATAGATTAATGTGTTTATTAACAGGAGGGCATAAATTCAAATCGGGAAGTACGCTAGCCCACTGTGATGACAAAAAAAAGATGTGTACTATAACTGAAACCTGCTATAAGTGTGGCAAACAATTTAGTTTTTCAGCAACATATAAGAACTTCGGAATACCAGAATAAGGAGAGTGATTAGAATGAGATTAATAGAGGTAGATGAATTAATGGATTTCATAAGCGAACATGCCGAGCAAATACAATACGCAATCGAACATAAGGATATGGAAATATTAGAATCGTTAATAAAGCAGATACCAACAGCCTATGATGTGGATAAGGTTTTAGAACAGCTAAAAATAGAAGAAAAATTGGCAGAAGAAGAAAAGAAAAGGTGTTCTTGTTGTTCTACAACACAATGGGAAGAAGCAAAAGGATATGCTAATGGTATTTCGGTTGCGATTGATATTGTGAAGGCGGTGGAATAGATGGAAACACCAATACTTGATGTATGTTGCGGTAGTAAGATGTTTTACTTTGATAAAAATAATCCCCAAGTAACATTTATGGATTGTAGAGAATTAGAAGATGTCTTATGTGATGGCCGAAAATTAGAAATAAAACCTGACATAATAGGTGATTTCAGAAACATTCCATTTACTGACAATAGTTTTTCTATGGTTGTGTTTGACCCACCACATTTACATAGAATTGGAGAAAATTCGTGGATAGCTAAAAAATACGGAAAACTGTCAGATACATGGAGAGAAGATATAAGCGAAGGTTTTTCAGAGTGTTTGAGAGTATTAAAGCCTAATGGTACTTTGATATTTAAGTGGAACGAAGAGCAAATAAAACTATCGGAAATACTACCATTGTTTTCACAAAAACCTATATTGGGAAACAGAAGAGCAAAGACACATTGGTTGGTATTTATGAAAGAGGGTGATTAGATGGCAATTATTAATACAATAGCTATTATTATGGTAATTGGAATGATATTTGTGTTATGGGCGATATGCAAATTATAGAAGAAGGATTAAAACTACACGAAGGGAGACAGAAAGCGTGGAAGAAATGACAGCAAAGGAATACTTGAATCAGGTTAGAAATCTTGAATCTAAGATGAAAATTCTAAAAGAAGAGATAGATACCCTAAGGGAAATGGTGGTGAGTACTGGAGCAATCCAACAGGGCGAGAGGGTACTGTCTTCAGGAACACAGGATAAGATGGCAGAAACAATCTGTAAGATTAATGAAAAGGAATGTGAGTGGAATGATTTAATGCGTGAATTTGCTTTAGCCAGAGCAAACGTAATAATCAACATACAAAAGTTAAACAATCCTGAATACGAGCAGATTTTGTATAAGAGATACTGTCAGAGCAAGAAGTGGGAAGAGATAGCACTGGAAATGAATATATCCTACAGGCATGTATTAAGACTACATGGCTATGCATTGAAAGATATTGAGCCGGTTTTAAACGTGTCATAGAATGTCACATTAATCAGTGATAAAATGGTAGAGTAAGAAGTTAAACAGAAGGGACTTCTGTTATCTGAATAGTATCCTCCAATTATTGTATTGGTAAAACAAGGAAAAGGCAGTCATTAGGCTGTCTTTTTTCGTGGGGAAATAGGAAGTGAGTTAGTAGGATTATGGAAATAAATTATTTGAATTTGCAAAAGGCAGCATTCGAGGGAGTGGGAGCTTATGATATTCCATTGTTAAGTCCTGAAACATTCACTGATTGTGAATTAATAGGATTTAATCAGGCAAAAACCTGTAAAGAACGTGGAAATAAGGCGGTGCATTTCTTTTTATATGATTACCAGTTTGAAAGAATTTGGAACAGGCCTGATGCATACGTCGATATGCTAAAACAGTTTAAATGTATATTCAGCCCAGACTTTAGTGTGTATTGCGATTATCCAAGAGCATTGCAAATATATAACCATTATAGAAAGCATTGGATAGGTGCATATATGCAGATTAATGGAATCAGTGTAATACCGACAATCGGATGGAGTAATGAAGACAGTTTTGAGTGGTGTTTTGATGGAGAACCAAAAGGTTCAGCGGTTGCAGTTTCAAGTGTTGGAACACAGAAAAATAAGCAGGCAAAGGAATTGTTTATGAATGGGTACAAAGAAATGTTGGAGAGATTAGAACCAACACAAATATTATTTTATGGAAAAGTACCAAGTGAAATAAAAGACGATAGAGTTATTAATATGAGTGCTTTTCAGGAAAGGTTTAGAAAAAAGTAATGGGCGGACGTGGAGCAAGTAGCGGACTAACAAAGAAATCTTCAAAAAGTAATATAGACATGATGAGTGAGTTCAGAAATGCTGGAACAATTGTAGTTGATAAAGAAGTCAAGAACTTAAATAGTGTACTTGTTGACAAAACATTAAAAGGGGTTCGTGACACTTTGAATGAATTTGGATTACCTTTGTCAGTAGTGACAGGTATAGGATTATCATTGTCTAATGACGCTGAGGCAAGTGCTAATGGTATGGGACAGTTGGGGTTTTCATCAAAGTATTACAGTTCGTCAAATAATGAATTCACACCTAGTGATTATACTGCTGATTATACAGCATATGGAACAGGAACTCATGAGGCAGGTCATTTAATATCAAACTATCTTATGAGAAAAAGTAACAGCTCACTTACTAAATTTCAGCAGGCAAAGCTAAGAACATCTGGAAAGTGGGATAGAAATATTTTAAAGCAAGCGAAAAAGATAAATGGTGGTAAATTATCGGCAATATCAAAGTATGGTAGTAATACTAAAGGTAAAGCAGCAGGAGAAGTTGTGGCTGAGGCTGTTTCTGAATATATGAAAAAGGGAAAATCTGCTAGTTCAACTAGTAAGGCTATAGTTCAAGCATTGAAATCATATGTATAGTAAGAGGTTTTATGATGGGAGGAAGAGGAGCAAGTAGCGGAATAAGTAAAGCAGGAAAAGTATATGGAACAGAATACAATACAATATATCAAGTAGAAAATATAAAATTTATTGTCCAGAATGAGAAAACATCTATTAAAACACCTATGGAAACAATGATAAAAGATAGAATATATGTGACACTAGGAAATGATAATGTTCCTAAATCGATTACATTCTATGACGAAGATGGTAAAAGGAATAAACAAATAGATTTAACACATTTTCATAAGATAAATGATAATCTAGTAATGCCACATACGCATAGAGGATATTGGCATGCAGAAAATGGAACAGCAAAATTATCAACAAAGGAAGAAATGTTAATTGACAAAATATTAAAAAAATGGGAAGATTATAGACGAGGGAAGTAGTTTATGAGTGAGAACAATGGGTGCAATCAAACAATGCACTAGTGCAACAAGACCAGCCAATAGGTTGTGAGTACACAGGTGAGATTGTGACAGAGGAGGCGGTTGAAATCCGTTCGCCCTTATTAATAGAGCTTTTGCAATTTAGCAAGGCTCTATTTTTTATGCACAAAAGTAAGAGAGGTGGTGTTGTGAATAATGAATTAAAAACATATGAGCAGGCAGAAACAGACTATATGAATGGTTTCAAATATAAAGAAATAGCCGAGAAATATAATGTATCAATTAGCACAGTAAAATCTTGGAAGACAAGGTATAACTGGAATCGAAAAGGGCAAAAAAGTACGCGTACAAAAATGGAAAAAGTACGCATACAAAATACTACTTCTTTTGATGAAGTTGAGCAGGTAGTTGAAAACGATAATCTAACGGACGAACAAAGGTTATTTTGCATTTACTATGTTCGTTGTTTTAATGCAACCAAGGCATACATGAAAGCCTATGGTGTTAAATATAATGTTGCAGCAGTTTCAGGTTGCAGATTGTTGCAAAAGGAAAAAATAAGAAAATGCATCACGGAATTAAAACAGAACAGATTGAATAGGGAAATGTTGTCGGAAGAAGACATATTCCAAAAATACATGGATATTGCCTTTGCAGACATAACAGACTATGTAAGTTTTGGAAGAGAAGAAACTGCAATAATGGGACCATTTGGACCTATAAAAGTTAAGGATGAAGAGGGCAATGATATTGAATTAAAACAAAATATAAATGTTGTTAGGTTCAAAAATTCAGATGAAGTAGATGGAACTTTAATATCGGACATAAATTTAAAAAACTCATCCGTAAAATTATTGGACCGAATGAAAGCGCTTGATTGGCTGGCAAATCATATGGATATGGCAACAACAGAGCAGAGAGCAAGAATAGAGCTTTTAAACGTTCAGGTAGACAGAGCAACGGGCAGAGCCAACGAAGATGAAATAAACAGAGTGGATGAATTGCTAATGCAGATTAAGGAACAGGCAGGTAATGTGAATGGTACTAAGTGATAAGCAGATGGAATTTGTAAGGAATGCAAATCACAGATACAACGTAAAGACCGGGGCAACCCGTTCAGGAAAATCTTATATGGATAACTTATATACCATTCCGTCAAGAATAAGGGAAAGAGTTGGCAAGGATGGATTAAATGCAATCATAGGAGTATCAAAGGGAACCATTGAAAGAAATGTTTTGCAACCAATGAGAGAAATATATGGCCCTAACTTGATTGGAGACATAGGTTCAAACAACATTGTTAGTATTTTTGGAGATTATGCCTATTGTCTTGGAGCTGAGAAAGTAAGTCAGGTATCAAAACTTAGAGGTTCATCACTTAAATATGTTTATGGTGATGAAGTTGCAGAGTGGAACAAGGAAGTCTTTGAATTATTAAAGTCACGTCTTGATAAGCCATACAGTTGTTTTGATGGAGCGTGTAACCCGGACAATCCAAGTCATTGGTTTAAGAGATTCCTTGATTCTGATGCAGACATATATTGCCAGCAATACACAATATTTGATAATCCTTTTTTGCCAAAGGAATTTGTTGAAAACCTATGCAATGAGTATAGGGGTACTGTTTATTATGACAGATACATAAGAGGTCTATGGGTGGCAGCAGAAGGAGCAGTATACAAATTGTTTAATGATGCACAGACACAGAATCCTAATCCGTTTAAGGTTTATGAAAAGCCATTGAACATAATGGAAATTAACGTGGGTGTGGATTTTGGTGGAAGTGGTTCAGGACACGCATTTTGCGCCACAGGATATACAAGAGGATATATGGATATTGTTCCATTGGCATCAGAATGGATTGATTGCTCGCAGAATGACATAGATCCTGAAAAGCTTGGAAAGTTGTTTGTTGACTTCTGTTTAAAGGTATTGAATTTGTATGGACATATAACACACGTGTATTGTGATAGTGCAGAGCAGACACTAATAGCCGGATTAAGAAGTACTTCAAGAAAGAATGGATTAGGCTGGCTAAGAATAGAGAACGCAATGAAGATACCAATAAATGACAGAATAAGATTCGTTCAAAGAATGATGGGACAGGGCAGATTCAAGTACATGGGACAGCATTGCAAGTCATTGGAGAATGCACTATGTGGAGCATTGTGGAATCCAAAGAACTTAACATCTGATGAAAGATTGGATGATGGCACAAGTGACATTGATTCGCTTGATGCATTCGAATATACATTTGAAAGGGATATAAGCAGATTTATTAAGTATGAGTAGAGGTGTAAGGTATGAGATATTCAAACATGGTTACCCAAATAGGGAAAGTATTAAATAAACATTCTGATAATCCTGTAGATTTGTCATATCTTACAGTAATGTCAGGACACATAGAATTATGGAATGCAATGTACAAAGGCAAGGCACCCTGGATAAAGGGAGAAACAGAAAGCTGCAATCTTCCTGCAAGCATATCACAGGAGATTGCAAGACTTGTAACCCTTGAACTTAAGAGTGAATGTACCGGAAGTGAAAGAGCAGAATACATAGAGCCATATTATAAAAAAGTTCTGGAAAGTCTTAGAAGGTATGTTGAATATGGATGTGCAAAAGGCAGTCTTGTATTTAAGCCATACATAACAAGTAATGGTATTGCAGTCCAATACATACAGGCAGATTGTTTCTTTCCGGTGTCATTTGATGATTCAGGAAATGTAACTGATTGCATTTTTACAGAGCAGTTTAGAAAAAACAAAAAAATATATACAAGATTAGAAAGAAACACCATAGAGAATGATGAATTGACCATAACTAACCTGGTTTTTGTTAGCACTAACCCGGAAGTATTGGGGACTGAGGTGCCAATAAGTTATGTGGATAAGTGGAACATGCTTGAAAGTGAACTTAAGTTTAAGAATGTTGACAAATTACCAATAGGATTTTTTAAAGTTCCACTGGCAAACATAATTGATTCAACATCACCCATAGGTGTTTCTGTTTATTCTAAGGCAGTGGATTCAATCAAGATTGCAGATGAAAGATATTCGCAGATTGATTGGGAGTATGTATCAAAGGAAGCTGCAATACATATTGCTGAAAGCTTGTTAAAACGTAATGAGAATACAGACAAGTTTGAATATCCGGGAGGAAAGGACAGATTATACAGAACTCTTGATTACAGTTCAGGAGCAGTAGACAAGCCATTCATAGACACGTACTCACCTGACATTAGGGACCAGAGTTTATATAACGGATTTAACAATCAGCTTAAGAGAGTTGAGTTTGATTGTAACCTTGCATATGGAACTCTTTCTGATCCAAACAATGTTGATAAGACAGCAGAGGAAATAAAAACCAGTAAGCAACGTTCTTATTCAATGGTGTCTGATACGCAGAATGCCTTACAAAATGCATTAGAGGACCTTATAAAAGCTATGGACTTTTGGACAAGCATTTATGGATTGGCACCGGAAGGAGAGATAAATACCTCATTTGAATGGGACGATAGCATAGTTGTTGATTCAGAAAAGGCACGTCAGACGGATAGGGCAGATGTGGCTATGGGAGCAATGACATTGGTTGAATACCGAATGAAATGGTATGGAGAAACAGAAGAGATTGCAATGCAGAAACTGGCAGGACAGCCGGATGATACATCAGGAGATGATGAATAGTGTACAAGTCAGATGAATTAGAGTTATTTCCAAAGAACATTGAAGAAATCTATGCAGGCTTGGAAAATGACATTATGAATAACATTATCAGAAGGATTGCAGAGACCGGTGAGATTACAAGGACAGCAGATTGGCAATTAAACAGGCTGTATAATATGGGAGCTGACAAGACTGACATAAAGAAACACATTCAGGAAGCCTTGAATTTAAGTGATACAGAAATAGAACAGTTATATTCTGATACCTTAAAGGAAGGATATTTAAGAGATGAATCATTATATAGGGCAGTAGGTCAGGAATTTATACCATTTGAGGAAAACATGGCATTGCAGCAGTTAATAGAAGCAACCAAGCAACAAACAGCAAAACAGTTGAAAAACATCACTAGGACAATGGGATTTGCTGTCAAACAACCAAATGGCAGAAAAACATTCAAGACAGTTGATGATTATTTCAAGGATACAATGGACAATGCAGTTATGCACGTGCTTAACGGAACGTTTGACTATAACAGCATTATCAGAAAAGTTACTGATGAAATGACAAGGAGTGGAGTAAGAAGCATTAATTATGATTCAGGAATATCCACAAGAATAGATGTTGCTGCAAGAAGAGCAATACTTACAGGTGTCAATCAGGTAACAAGTAAAATAAGTTCTGACAACATGCAGAAACTTGATACTGAGTTCGTTGAAACAAGCTGGCATTCAACTGCAAGACCTACACATCAGGTATGGCAGGGAAGAGTATTCTATTGGGACAGAGCAAACCCAAATGCAGAGAAAATAGAAGCAGGAGTACTTTATAAGTCATTCATAAGAGAAACAGGTTATGGTGAAGTTGATGGCTTGTGTGGAGCAAACTGCCGACACACATTTTATCCGTTCATTCCCGGCATTTCTGTTAGAACATATACAGATGAACAGCTTGAAGAATTAAACAGGCAGGAAAACGAAAAAAAAGAGTACAATGGCAAGGAATACAACAAGTATGAAGCCACCCAATATCAACGCAGACTTGAAACATCAATGAGAAAGTACAGGCAGGATATTAGCTTATTAAAGCAATCAGGTTTAGCAGATGATTCAGACGAGGTAATAGCTGCAAAGTGTAAATATCAGACATTATCAAAGAAATATAGTGATTTCAGCGAAAAAATGGGATTACGTGAACACAGAGACAGAGTTAATGTTGATGGGTTAAAGGATATTGGAAACACCAAAATAAGTAAAGAAAATATGATCGAACAATCATACAAACCTGTTAATTTAGATAAAAGCAACGTATCAGAGATAAACAGGGGACGTATTAATATATCAACTTATAAAGTACTAACAGCAGAAAATAACATATATGTTTCTAATAATATCAGACTTAAACCAAAGGAACTGCATACCATTGATTTAAGCATATCTGAATCATTGAAAAAGTTAAAAATAAGTGACGTTGATAATTTACCAAGAGTTGTAATAATAAACAGTTCAGAAATGCAAACAGGAGCTTTGGCATCATATAATGCAGTAAAAAATGTACTTTATATTGATAGGACAATAGGAAGCAGATTAAAGTTATTGGAATTGCAAAAAGATGCAGCATGTCCTAAAAATGTATTAAGTACGTATGTACATGAGTATATACACTGGATGGATGCACAATCATATAGGATTGGATATGGAGAAATAATCGACAGTAGTGAATATCTATATTGGATTAGACATAAATCAAAGAAAAAGATTGATAAACTTATTAACAAGGGGTACAATATTAATGAAATTAGTAATTATGCAAATAATGAGTATGCTAAAGGTAAATATGACGAAATGTATACTGAATACAGAGTAAAAAAATTATTAGGAGAGTGATTTGAATGAGATTACCTGACACACCTGAAATGAAACAGATTTGGGACGAAATAGCACCATTTTTAAAGATTACATTAAAAGGAATGGAAATAATTGAGGGTGCTCCAAGTGATACTGCTGAAAAGTTAGAAGAATATAGACGTTTAGGAAAAGAACAATGGGATTTTGCAGAAAGTTTAAATTCCTAAGTACCATCTGGTCATAGGACTAGGTGGTATTTTTATATTCAAAAGGAGACAAATAGAAGTATTTACAAGAGATTTAGTCATACAAGATTTTGCAAAAGGAGGAATGAAAGAATATGAGTGAGTTGTTTGAATATGATGGAGTACAATATACAAAGGAACAATGCGATAAAAAGGCTTCAGAGTTTTTTGATCCAATCCTTTTAAATCAATATCCTTTTGTTTTTGAAGGAATGACAGTAGGAGAATATTTAGAAGAAAAAAAGTATTATCTAAATCATTGTAAAGAGGTTCGCAATCGAACATATAAGCCGTTGTGGAAACAGAAAGAAGCAGAAACCGGAAAAGTATAATTCAGCATTGTTAAAACACGAAATTATGGAAAAAGAACTTATGAAAAAGGGATACTCGCAAGCAGAGGCATTAAGGAGATAACACCGGGGTTATAAATTTAATGGTAGATAATTAAGGAACTTAGAGATAGGTTCTTTTTTTATACCCTAAAATAGTAAAGGAGGTACATTATGGCAACATCTGTGCAGATAACATTGCTCATATGCATAACAATCATAATACTTGCCAAGTCAGGTAAGCAGAAATAAAAAATAGTTAATCAGGCAGTCTTAGGACTGTCTTTTTATATGGTCCTGAATAAGACGTAAAAGTGTTCAAAATATCATAAAAGTAAGTGAAGCAACCACGTATAAAAGCGTAACGGAAAGGATGTTTAAATATGAAAAGAAAGTTCTTAGAAGACTTAGGACTGGAAAAAGATGTAATCGAAAAGATTATGAATGAAAACGGAGCCGATATTGAAAAGGCTAAGGGAGAAGTTGAAACATTAAGAAATCAGTTAAATGAAACACAGGATAAACTTAAGAGTTTTGAAGGTGTGGATGTTGCAAAGTTAAGAGGTGAAATTACAAATCTTACAAACGAACTTGCAACCAACAAGGCTGAATATGAAGCGAGTATTGCAGACAGAGATTTTAATGATTTGGTTAAGGGTATTGCTAGCGAATACAAGGCCAGAGACATTAAGGCAATCATGCCGTTTCTTGATGTGGAAGCTCTTAAGTCCAGCAAGAATCAGGACAAGGACATAAGAACAGCTCTTGATGGAATGGTTAAGGAACAGGGATATTTGTTTGAACCAAACAAGAAAGTTCCATACGTTGTTGGACCAACACCTGGACCAATGCCATTAGGTGGTGGTTCTGATAATAAAAAGACAAGAGCAAATGAAGCAATAAGAAGCTTATTTGGAAAAGAATAAACAGAGAAAAGGAGATTAAAAATGACAGAGATTATTAACAGAGAGAATGCGGAAGCGATTATCCGTGAGCAGGTAGTGGAAGCCATTACACAGGATGTACCAAAATCATCAACATTTATGGCTATGGCAAAGAAGTTGCCTAACATGACATCAAAACAGACAAGAATCAGAGTGTTAGACTTTTTACCTACAGCATACTGGGTAAATGGTGACACGGGAATGAAGCAGACATCAAAACAGGCTTGGGATAATGTATGGTTAACAGCAGCAGAGCTTGCAGTTATCGTACCAATTCCTGAAGCGGTTCTTGATGATGCAGAGTTTGACATTATGGGAGAAGTTACACCAAGAGTAATTGAAGCAATCGGTCAGAGAGTTGACAGTGCAATCATCTTTGGTGAGAACAGACCGGCAGAGTGGCAGAATGACATCATTACATTGGCAAGACAGTCAGGAAACAATGTTGCAGTTGGTTCAACACCAAACTATTATGACAAGATTCTTGGCGAAGATGGAGTATTTGCTAAGGTTGAAGATGATGGATATGCAGTAAGTGGAGTTATTGCAGCAACTAACATGAAGGCTAAGTTAAGAAGCATTAAGGACACTACAGGCAATCCAATTTTTGTTAAGTCAATGCAGGATGCAACATCATATGCACTTGATGGAACACCTATGCAGTTCCCTGTTAATGGAGCATTCAATAATTCAATTGCACAGTTAGTAGCAGGAGATTTCTCACAGGCAGTATATTCAATCAGACAGGATGTTACTACAAAGATTTTAACAGAAGGTGTAATTCAGGATCCATCAACAAAGGAAATTGTGTACAACCTTGCACAGCAGGACATGATTGCTCTTAGAGTTGTGTTCAGAATTGGTTGGGCACTTCCAAATCCTGCAACAAGAGTTGATGAGGATAGAGTTGGATGTCCTTTTGCATATCTTGAACCTGCAACACCTGTAACAACACATAAGGTTACATTTACTGTAAAGGATGATACAGAATCAAGCCCTGTTGAAATTAAGGGAGCAAGAGTAGATGTTAATGGCTCAAAGCTTAAGACAGATGCAAATGGTAGTGTCGAATTTAATCTTAGACCGGGTACATATCCATATGCAGTAACAGCAACAGGTAAGATTAAGGTATCAGGCACAATTACCGTTAACAGTGCTGATATTACAGAAGCAGTTACAATGATTGCTTCTAAGTAATATGTATAGGAGATATACATCTTTTTCATATTATGCTAATGAATATTGTTGTGGAAAGCCGGTGGTTGAATCTGCCGACTTCCACAAACTTTTGATAAAGGCTCAGGGAATCATGGACATGTATACATTCAACAGATTAAAGGAAAATGCAGAGATAGTAGATGAAGTTCAGAATTGTTGCTGCGAATTGGTTGAATGCATTAATACATATGAGAATGGAATAAGCGAAAAGCCAAGTGGTGTTTCAAGTGAAAAAATAAAGAACTATTCTGTAACCTATGAATCCACAGAGAACATGAAGCAAAGGTTTGATAATGAAGTGGCCAACATTGTACATAAATGGCTTGGAAGAACAGGACTTTTGTACAGGGGGTGTTAAAGTGATTACAAACAATGTCATTACTCATTATGAAAAGGAAAAAGGGTTTAAAAGCAATTTTTATAATGTTTATTTGGAGCAACAGTCTAATTCCAGTGACAGTAAGGATGGAGAAAAAAAGTCCCATTCTCTGTTTATTGCAGTTCCAACAGAAAAGGAATTGCCATTTAAAACAGGTGATTTAATAGTGATAGGCAAGTGTTCTGTAAGGTTTGATGAAACATCAGAAAGGGCAAGTTCTGAAAGTTACAGAAAATTAAGAACAGAGCATAAGGTTTATACAATATCTTCAATAGAACCCTGCTTAATAGGAAACATAAGAATGTGGCATTATGAGTTGGGATGTGATTAGAAATGACAGATGTAATCAGATTTGATGATTCGGATTTTCAAAGAGCAATCAATGAGAAAAAGAAATTGTTGGAAGAAGGAAGTCCGGTTCAACGGTTTGTTGATAGTGAAGTGTTGAGATTAATGGTTCCGTACACTCCAATGGATACAGGAGCAATGATACAGTCTGCAACAGCCGGAACAGTGATAGGCAGTGGAAAGATACAGTACAATTCACCTTATGCAAGATATTTGTATTATGGTGAAGTATATGGGCCTAACGTTCCAATAAAGGAAAATGGAATCATAACCGGTTATTGGTCATCACCACATAAAACACCAACAGGTAGACCACTTACTTACTCAACGGAAAGACATCCACAGGCTGGAAAGCTATGGTTTGAAAGAATGAAAGCAGACCATAAAGAGGACATATTAAAAGGTGCAATGGCAATAGCTATGGGAAGGAATAATAATACATGAACATTATAGAACTTGTTAAAAAGATATTAACAGATTATCCAAAGATTGAAGAGTTTACTAACAAAATCCACGTTGATTTTACAAAGAATGATGATGTTAACTTTGGACTTTCTTCAACAGGAGACACAAAGGTAAAGGAAGACATTCTGGGAAATCAGACAAGAAGACACAGTTTTGTTTTGTATGCAATCAATCAGGCATTTAATGATTATGACAGACTTTCAAACAGCACTTTTTTGTTGGAATTATCCTATTGGTTGGAATCATTGGATGAAAACTCTTATGACTTGGATGTGGTTGTTGATAATGTTAAGAGAAAAGGAAAATTGAAATCAGTGGAATGTGCAAATGCAATGTTGTTTCAGATTCCCACTGGTGACATAAATGATGGATGCATGTATCAGTTACAGATATATGCAACTTACACAGTTGAAAGAGAGGAAATGTAAATGAAATTAAAAAGAAGTTATTTAGCGCATTACATTGATGCAAGTTTCGGTGGTACAGGTGCACCAAAATGGTTTTTGATTGGTAAAGACATTGAGGACATGTCGGTTGAATTAAATCCTGATACTGAAACAGTAAAAAACATTCTTGATGAAACATCAGTAAATGACAATGGATATGAGCCAAGCATGAGTGCAGATCCATATTATGCAAATCCTGATGATGCAATTTATGACAATCTTAGAAACATTGCTATGAATCGTCTTACAGGTGATGCTTGCAAGACTAAGATTCTTGAAGTGCTGATTGAAGGTGATTCAGAAGCAACACACAAAGCTTGGATTGAGGATTGTGTAGTTAAGCCACAGAGTTATGGTGGCTCTCAGGGTGGAATTAACATTCCTTTTGATGTTACATTCAATGGTAACAGAAAAGAGGGAACAGTTAAGATTGCAAGTGGAACACCAACATTCACAGAAGCAGCTTCACAGAGCACACAGTCAGATAAGGCAGTTAAATAATTTTATTTGGGGCATATTAAAGTGCCCCTTTATTTAATTAAAAGCAGAGAGAGGAGAACAAACATAAATGCAGAGTATTAGTTTTGATGAAGGATATAAGGAATTTGCAATAAATAATGATGAAAACAGGGTAATAAGATTTAACCCAAAGGATTTTGGCATTCTTACAAGAATAGAAGACACATTGTCAGATTTTGAAGCATTGGAGAAAAAGCTTAAGGACGGTAATGAAGAGGAGTTTACCAACAACTTAAGAGAAGCAGAAAAGGTAGTACACGAAAAGATTGATTCTATATTTAATGCAAATGTGCATGACATAATATTTAATCATCAGTCTCCAATCTCATTGGTTGGTGGAGAATTTTTATTTATGCGTGTAATTGAAGCTCTTATACCTATTGTTGAAAAAGAAGTTAAGTATGAAATGCAGAAGTCAGAAAAAAGAATGAGCAAGTATACGGAGAAGTATAAGAAATGATAGGTGAATTACCTAAAACAATAAAGGTTGGCGAAAAGGAAGAACCGATAAGAACAGACTTCAGAGACATTTTAAATGTTTTCGCTGCGTTTAATGACCAGGATTTGTCAGTTGAGGAAAAGGCAATTGTATGTTTAAGAATAATTTATAAGAACATTGATGAAATGGACAGTTCGTTGTATATGGAAGCTTATGAAAAGGCAATGAACTTTATGGAAATGAATGATTCAAAAAAAGATTCTGATTACAATGAACCCAAACTGATGGACTGGGAGCAGGATGAACAGCTTATATTTTCAGCAGTAAACAAAGTTGCAGGAACAGAAGTAAGATCTTTTGAATACATGCATTGGTGGACTTTCTTAGGTTACTACATGGGAATAGGTGAAGGTCTTTTTGCTGATGTTGTAAACATAAGGCAAAAGAAGTTAAAGCATAAGAAACTTGAAAAGCATGAAGCTGAATTTTATAGAAAAAACAGGGAAATGGTGGACCTAAAGACAAGGTACACAAAGGAAGAACTAAAGGAAAAAGAAGAGTTAAAAAGGCTACTTGGAATATAGTGGTCTTTTTTTGTGGGTGAAGATATGGCAGATGGATATTTAAATTTTGATACGAAAATAGATGATACAGATTTTAAAGAAGGCTTAGAGAATATGAGTTCATCTGTTAGTGGATTAAAAGGTTCAATCAAATCATTGGGTGGAATCATTAAGGATGCCTTAAAGGTGGACACTTCTGAAACTTCCAGCAAGATGATGTCATTGGAAGAGCAACTGCGAAAAGCAGAAGTGGAATTGGAGAATGCGACAAGGAAGAAAGAAGAGTTTGCCAATACAGAGATAAAAACAGAAGAGTATGTTGTAGCAGAGAAAGAAGTAGACACCTTAACAAAGAAATTTCTTAAGCTGTTAGATGCAAGAGAAAAATTTGAGGAGACAGGTGGAAACAAAAATAGCCAGACATACAAGAAAATGCAGTATGACATTGATACGGTTGATAAAAAACTGGAAGCTGCTGAATCAGAGGTATCAAGACTTAATGAGGAAGGCAAGAAGTTTAAATTAGGCAGTGATACAGAAAAGTTTAGTAAGTTTTCTCAGGATGTCGATAATGCACAGGGAAAAGTTAATGTTTTGAAACAGCGTATTGGTGAACTGGCAGAAAAAGAAGAAAATGCAGGAAAGTCAGGCACATCAATGTCTGAAAAGGTAAAGTCATCTGTTAAGGGATTAGGTTCTAAGCTACTGGGAGTCATTAAGAATTTTGGAAAGTTTGGAAAGGACATAGGAAATGTTGGCAATTCATTAACAAAAAAATTAAACCTGGTTCCTAATCTTATTGGAAATGTAGGAGGAAAGGTTGACGGATTAGGCAAGAAACTTGGTGGAATGGTTAAAAGAGTGTTTGTATTTTCAATGATGACCAAGGCACTAAGAGCATTAAGAACTGCATTTCAGGATGTAATATCAGCAGATGGTGAAATGTCAAATTTAATTGCTCAAATTAAGGGAAATCTGTTAACAGCATTTGCGCCTTTATACAACTTTGTATTGCCGGCAATTAAAAGTGTGTTGTCTGCATTTGTTACATTTTCAAATTATCTTGCAAATGTAATGTCTTCAATATTTGGAAAGACAATAGCACAGAGTACAGCAATGGCAAAAAGTCTTTATAAGAACACACAGGCTACAGATAAGAATACAAAGGCAAGTAAAAAGAATGCAAAGGCAAAGCAACAGCAGTTGGCATCATATGATGAATTAAATGTAATGCAGGATACTGATTCAGGTTCTGACAGTGGAAGCAGTGGATCAGGTTCAACATCTGCTCCGATATTTAATGCAAAGGCTATGGATGTACCAATTGTTGACCAAATCAAGAAACTGATAAAATCAGGGGATTGGGAAGGCATAGGAAAGCTTGTAGCAAACAAGTTAAATAATGCATTAAAAAAGATACAGTGGAAGAGCATACAGAAAACAGCCTCTGACATAGCTTCAAAACTGGCAAGGACCTTAAATGGTTTCTTTTCTGTAATGGATTTGGCAAAAACACTGGGAAATACAGTTGCACAGGCATTAAATACAGGACTTAGGTTTGCATATACGTTTTTAACAACATTTGATTTTAAACAGTTTGGCACATTCATAGGTGAATCAATTAACTCATTTGTTCAAAACTTTAAGTGGGGATTACTGGGAAAGACTTTAGGAAATGCAGTACAGGGAGCAATGGACACCGCTTATGGATTTGTTACCACATATGCGTGGGGCAGTTTTGCAGAAGGAATAGCCAAAACAGTTAATAAGTTTTTTAAAGCCATTAATTGGACAGAATTAGGACAAACAATTGGAATAGCTGTAGTCGGCGCATTAACGGAAATAAGTACATTCTTACAAAAAGTGAAATGGGACAAGATAGGAAAGGATATAGGTACATTTCTGGGAAACATTAATTGGGAAAGCATCATAGCCGGAGTGTTTACAATCATAGGCAATGCAATTACTGCAAGTTTTGGTTTATTAAAGGGAACATTGACCGGATTATTAAACAACGGAATAACTCCTGTTAAGGCGGCATTCATTGCCCTTGGAACAGCAATGGCAGGAATGAAAATAGCACAGTTTATTAGCAATATGTTAGGAGCTTTAGGAGTTTTAAGGGATATAACGGCAGTTCTGATAAAAAGCACAGCAGCTTGGGTAAAGAATAATGCTCAAGTGGTAATTGCTACAATAAAGACAGGATTGCAGACAGCAGCAACAAAACTTTTAAGTGTTGCACAAAAAGCTCTCAATTTTGTAATGAACTTAAATCCAATGGCAAAGGTAATTATTGTAATAACAGCGTTGGTCGCAGCTTTTGTAGTGTTGTGGAATAAGTCGTCAGCATTTAGAAATTTCTGGATAAAAGCATGGAATGACATAAAGTCAGCTGTGGCAGCAGTTTGGAAAGCAATAAGTCCTATATTAAATAATATTTGGAATGGAATAAAGGCAGTATGGGACAAGATGAAGCCATTTGTTACCTTTATTGTAAATACATTTGCAGGTGCATTTAAATCAGCATTCAATACCATAAAAGGTGTGGTAAACAGTATAACAACAGTTCTTTCAGGAATAATTACTTTCCTGGGTGGAGTATTTTCAGGAGATTGGAAGAAAGCTTGGGAAGGAATTAAACAGATTCTTAAGGGAATATGGAACGGAATAAAAAGTATTGTGAAAGATCCGATAAATGCAATATTAGGATTTATAAATTATATGATTAAAAAAATTGTAGAAGGTCTTAATTTTGCAATTGAAAAACTTAATAGCATTAAAATAGAACCGCCTAAATGGTTTCAAAAATTAACAGGAATAAAAAAGTTCGGGTTAAATATCAAGAAGCTTCCAGTAACGAATGAATACGTTCATTATTTAGCAAATGGAGCAGTCATTCCACCAAACAATGAATTTATGGCAGTGTTGGGTGATCAGAAAAAAGGTGTTAACATTGAATCTCCATTATCAACAATCGTGGACGCATTTAGACAGGTGCAGGGTGAAAACACAATAGGTATTTCTGATAAAGACTTACTTAATGCAATTTCAAACATGCAGGTTAATGTCATTGTGCAGCAGGATTCAAGAGGAGTATTCAACATGGTTAAGCAGGAAGTGGTTCAGGAGCAGAGAAGAACAGGTAAACCTGTATGGACCTGATGAAAGGAGTAGTATGGCAGATTTTAAGGGATATTTAATTAAGTTAAATGACGTGGAATTTCCACCTGAATACATAGCACTGGAAAGCTACAAATCAACGGACAACCAAAGAACTGAATTAAAGGCATACAGAAATTCAAACAATTATCTGATTCGTCAGACTTCTCCGAACTTTAAAACAAAAGTTGAATTTACCACAATTGATGGATTGCATTTAAAGGATTTGAGAAAAATCAAACAGATAATAGACAAGGCTCTGATAAACAATGCAGAAAGAAAAGTAAGTGTTGAATATTGGAATAATGAAGAGTTGAAATATCAGAAAATGAAAGCATATATTCCTGACATAGACTATGAGATAAAGAAAATAGTCAAAGGAAGTAAGCCTGACATTGAATACAAATCAATAAGATATGCATTCATAGAGTACTAGAAAGGAGCACCAATGTTAAACGTAAATGAAGATACAATAAGAGCATATACAGAGCATAATGTTCCAAAGAAGTTAACAATCACATTTCCGAATAATGCAAACTTAACTCCAATCACAAATGCAAACATTCAGGAAGAAAGCATGAGTTTGACAGGCAGTCTTTGTAGTGATTCAAATTTGATGCTACAGGGTTGCATTTCAACTCAGTTTAATCTTACAACATTTGACTATGATACAGACATTACAGGGCAGGACATCATAGCCACTTTGTCAGTAAAGGATGATTCTTACAAGGGCGAATGGGTTAAGGGAACAAATTACAAGTTAGGGGACATAGTAAAGTTTGACCAGGAATATTATATTTATTCCGATGATGTTTCTGATGAAAAAACAGAAAATATCAAACGAACAAAAGTAAGCAGTTCTTACATTGTATACAATGAAACTGATAAGAAATACAACATTTTTGGAAGAGAACCGGATAATTTTATCGGGATAAGAATTCTTACATCAGAAAAGGTTCTTGATGGTGTGAGCATGACCATTAGATGTTGGTACACTGGAGGTCCGTATTATTATGTGGTACGGGATTTTAACAATACAACAGATATTATTATGCCCCAACATTATCCCATTGGAAGTAACTATCCGTTAAAGGGGTGGTTTGCAGAAATAAGCTATTCAGGAACAGATACAGATGCATTCAAGGAATTTGTAAGCAACCTGAAAGTATATGAATTGACGAATGCTTGCAAAAATGAATTATATCCTGATGAATTGGAAGAATGTCAAAGAGTATATGGTTATGTTGATACATCTAACACAGAAGACATTATCATATTTAGGGGAAAGGTTGAAAGCTTTACAAGACAGGCTTCAGATCCAAGATATAGGGATTTGATAGCTTATGATAAATTACACGAATGTCAGGAAATGTCGATTCAAAGTTGGATGAATGAGGTGGATGAGTATGGCTTAGGATTTGTGGATCCGTATTCATTTCAAGGACCATACAAATTAAATACAACATATAAAAAGGATCAGACCGTATCAACTACGTCACAAATAAACAATGTAACGCATATCTCGTATTATCTCTTTAAACAGGATTTTACAGATTATGTATATCAAAGATACAATATAGGTTTAATTGCTTCAAATGGATATCCAGGAACAGCTGAAGGTCGAGTAAAGGGAAAAGAATATGTTGACTTGATTAATAATTATTATCCAAATGCCCCTAAATTAACATCATTAAGATATAGTTTGTTTCATCTGATTGGAATAGATCCTAAAACAATAACTCTGCCAATGGATGAAGTTGAGTTAAAAATAGGTCCATTTAATGAAAATTATTCTGCACTCCAATTATTGCAATGGATTTGCAATATGAATGGTGTTTGTGGAGTTATCGACCAAACAACAGGTGAGTTTGATTATAAGTTTGTAAATTCAGAAAAAAGAACGACAACAGCCGATTCCAATTACAAGGGTGAGTTTAATTCAGCTACAGAGTATAGCGTTGGTAATGTGGTTAAGTTCACTAATTCTTATGGTGAAGAAAGTTATTATGAAAAAATAGTGGATAAGAGTACATATCCAAGTGAACTTTTAACATCAAATGTTTCGTTTATCAATCCACAGGAAGATGTATTGTTTCAAATTCCGGATGTGATGGGAAATTGTTATTACATTGAGTTCTCTTTTGATGATAAGTTGGCAGAAGAACTTGGAGTTGAGATTACAGTAAATAAATATTCTGGGCGAAATTTAAAAACTATATCATTAAGACGAAGCGGAAGAGTAATGCTACACGATTTGGATGAAACAGGGAACTCTAGTTATACAGTACAGGTTACAAATATTAATAGTGAATTTTTAAAAACATTTAAAGCAGTAAAATATTTATCAACAGGTGAGTTTGATTCAACGTGGACTCCTGAAAGTGAGTTTTTTGCAGATTGTTGGAAAAAGAAAAATAAACTTTATCATCCGTCAGGAATGATTAACATCACAGAGTTGTACGAGCAGGACAGCATAGAATTACAGGACAGCTTGTATGTAAACAATGGCTGGAAGGTTATGGATATGAATGGCACACTTTTAAATGGAGAGGATAAAAAGAATAACCTTACAATTACTTACTCACCACTTTACAGTGCGCATAAATCAAGTTATCAGTTGTTATTAGATGTGACAAACAATGTTGGAAAAGGATGGATTGAACCAAAGATTCCTTTTACCATTAAGTTTGCACCATTCAAGGCTAAATCACTGGGCCTTCCATTCTTGGAGCTTGGCGATTATGTAACTTTTGATGTTGATAAGTGGTCCTCTGATGCAGATGGCAATCCTGTAATAACAAGGCAGAACGTGCAGTCAATCATATTTAACAAGACAATGTCAGGAATAAATGCACTGTCAGATGAATATGAAGCAAAGAACGATTAGGAGATTGGAGCAAATGATAATAATAGATGCAGGAGTTGAGCGAGAAGCTACAGCGGAAGAGGAAGCGTACATTAAAAAAATGCATTTCTATGATGAAATGATGGGAAAAAAGATGGAGTTAAGTTCATTGGAAAAACAACTTTCAGATGGAGATTACAAGATCATAAAATCTTATGAGTATAGTCTTATGAATATTGAAATCCCATATGACATAGAACAGCTCCATTCAGAAAGACAGAACATACGTGATAGAATTAACAGTCTAAGAGAGGAGATTGTTGATTTTGAAATAAAATTTAAAGAAATGGAAAGGAAGGAAGCGAATGATAGCAATTAAAGAAAAAAATGTGATTACCATTGAGTTTGAAGGTCACGATACTTTGGAATCACCAATGCTTTATCAGTATGACAAGGGACAAAAAATAAAATTCCTTGATGTTCCGGATGGTGCGGAAGTACAATTTTCCAATTGGGCAACAGAAATGACAAAAAACAAAATTGTTGTAAATGGTCAGGTAGAAATACCTGATTTTTTTGTGCAACAGGGAAATGAAATTGTCTTGTATATTCAATACATAGACAGTAATTCGGAAACAACAATGAAAAAGCTTATTATTCCGGTGGAACCAAGAGCAAGACCTGGAGAAGTGACATCAAAAGATGATGAGCCGAGTTTCAGACAGCAAATAGAAGGAATACTGAATGAAACAAAAGAAATAGCACAATCTGTAAGAACTGATGCAGATGAAGGTAAATTCAATGGTAGTAGTTATGTTTTAACAGAAGATGATAAAGAAGACATAGCAAAAAAAATTGAAGTTAGTGGAAAGGTTGATTCAATTTCAATCAACGAGATAAATAAAATGTTTGAATAGAAAAGGAGAAAACGAAATGGCAGTAGAAAAGAAATATTTAGATTATGAAGGATTAAAAACTTATGATTCACAGGTTAAAAAATTAATTGATACTAAAATTGGAGGAGAAAAAGTAACAGTTGATACAACAACTACTACTTCAGGATATGCTAAATCTTATACATTTAAGCAGGGAACTGAAACAATTGGAACAGTTGATATTCCAAAGGATATGGTGGTTTCAAGTGGTGAAGTTAAAACATACACTACACAGACACTTCCAACAGGAACAGGTGCACCAACAAGTGCAGGTACATATTTAGTATTAACATTATCTAATGATACACATGACAAGGTATATATTAACGTAGGTACTCTTGTTGATATTTATAAGGCAAAAGCAAATGCTACTAAGATTCAGATTTCAATTGATGCAACCACAAGAGAAATTAGTGCTTCTGTTGTAGCTGGTTCTATTGGAGCTACTGAGTTAGCAACTAATGCGGTAACAACAGTTAAAATTGCTGATGGTAATGTTTCTAAGGCAAAATTAGCTACAGCAGTACAGACTTCTTTAGGAAAGGCTGATACTGCAGTTCAGTCAGTAAAAACAGGAACAGTAAATGGTACTATTGCAGTAGATGGTAAAGATGTTGCTGTCAAAGGGTTGGGAAGCGCAGCTTACACAGCAAGCACAAATTATGAAAAAGCAGGTGCAGTAACAGCATTAGCAAATGGCCAGGTAGCAACAAACAAGAATGATATTGCATCATTAAAAACAAAAGTGGCAACTTTGGAAGGAACTACTTATACAGCAATCTCAGACAAAGAGATAAATGCATTATTTGGCATTACAGAATAATTAAAAAAAGAGGTGCGTTATAATGGCAAAAACACAAAATACGTATCTAAATAAAGAGGGGTTAGGCAGTTTTCTGTCTAACCTCAAAAAAATTTTTTTGGGTACAAAAACCATAACATCAGCAGTGGATTGGAATACATTAACAGAAAATGGAGTGTATCACATAAAGACAACAGCAGGAACAAACAGACCTGTTACTAACTGGGGAATGCTTTATGTTGAAGGGGAAACAGCAACTAAGTTTCAGATATTTATTCCTGATGTAAAGAACAATGTGATTTATAAGCGTTATGAAAATGCCGGCTGGAAGGATTGGCAGGAGTTAACCCTTATTGAAACATCCGGAGAAGTGTATGATACAGGCTGGAAACCGGTTGAATGTGGGAATGGTATATCTGCATGGTCTTCAAGTGATGCACCCAGAATTCGAAGAGTTGGGAAAACTGTAGAATTGGTGGGTATTATAACAAATTCAACAAGTTTTGCAGATCATGATAGTTTGTTTAGAAACCTTCCTGAGGATATGTGGCCTTCTCGCAATGTATGGTCTATTCAACAAGGAGATATAAAAAATAAGACAACTGCCAGATGGATGATGACAATTAATCCAGGGGGCAAAGTATCTTTTAATTATTATGGATATTCTGGACCTTTAAAAATTTCAATAGGACTGTGCATACCGGTTCATGCAGTATGGATGGTGGATTGACGAAAGTTACAGTAAATGTTAGAGAAGAACCTTAAAGGTCTTTTTTTATACCCAAAAACAGAGAAAAGGAGAAACAATATGAAACAATTTAAAACTATATTTACTATGGCAGGGAGTGTTCTGTCCTCAATTTTAGGAGTACTCTACATTCCTACATTACTAATGGTACTTTGCAACATTATTGATTATGCAACAGGCTTGATGGCTGCAAAGTACAGAGCAGACGGAACAATAAGCTCATACAAGAGCTTCAGGGGAATTGCAAAGAAAGTGTCAATGTGGTTATTGGTGATAGTTGGAGCAATCATTGACCAGTTACTTCTATATGCTTCTCATACAGTTGGAATTGAATTACCGTTTACATTTTTGATTAGCTGCATTGTTGCTGTTTGGATAACTTGTAACGAACTTATAAGCATTCTTGAGAATATAATAGACATAGGAGTAAGCATTCCCTCATTTATGCTGCCGATAGTGAAGTACATTAAGTCGCAAACAGAACAGAAAGTACATATTGATGAAATTAAAGAAAGTGAGGAAGAGTAGATGAAAAAAGAACATGATGTAAGAATTAACAGAACCAAGTTACATCCCTGGCTGAATTACAAGCTGGGATTACTTTTGAAACAATGTGCAAAGAAAGGGATTTATCTGATTATTACAGAAGGATTTAGAAGTAAGGAGTATCAGGATAAATTATATGCCAAGGGCAGAACCAAACCGGGCAACATTGTTACAAATGCTAAGGGCAGTGACTATTCTAGTCAGCATCAGTGGGGCATTGCTTTTGACATTGCTTTGAAGTATGATGTAGATGGAGACGGACGAATCACTGATGACACATATAACAACAAAGGCATAAAAGACGTTGCTAAAATTGCCAAGTCAAAGAAAGTAGGTCTTGCCTGGGGTGGTGACTGGGTTAGCCCTGTAGATACTCCACATTTTTATCTTGAAAAGTGGGGAGATACTCCGGCTAAGTTGAAAAGAACTTACGGAACGTTTGAAAAGTTCAAAAAGACTTGGACTAAGGAAGTTTTTGGAACAAAAAAAGGACTAAACATCTGGAACAAAACAAGAACAAAAGTCCTGAAGAAAAAGCTTCCGAATAAAACAAAGGTCAATGTAATGTATATCAGTAAAGGATATGCAAAAGTTGAGTATAATGGTGTAGTTGGTTATATGAAAGCCAAGTATCTATTATAATAAAGAAGAAACTAAGTATAAAAGGGGGCTAAAATAGTCCCCTTTATGCTAATGATATAGTTAAACTACGAGTTCTTCAGTAGCAATGTCGTTAATCAATCCGGCAACCTTAGGGTTTTTCATTGCAAACTTTTGTGACATATATCGCATGGCCGCTCCTGCTTCGCCGTCAGGACCCCCATACTGGCTAATTACAATTTGAGCAATTTTTGGACTTTTGATTTTAATATTTACAGGATACTGTAATCTTTTTTCATAATTATACATTAGCAGTTACCTCCTTCCCAAGGCATTGGACCTTTATTCCAGTCCCAGTAGTCTTTATTTGCTACATCATATGCCGAAAGAGGTCCAAAATTGTGGGTGTACATTTCCCACGCCTCTTCCCGCATTTCCTTCGCCTTATGATAGTATTCAAGGGCTTCCATGCAATTGGGATGTGTATCAAGGAACAGCTTTACGTCATCCATTGCAAAACTTGCCTTAGTAATAATATCCATAAGCTTTTCTTTACTCATATCACATTTCATCGTCCACATCCCCTTCCAACATAAGGTTTATAAAGCTCCTTAAATATGGTTCCACAGCCTATAGCCTGGTCAATGTCATAAACATCCTGCCATTTTTGCCACGGAACAAAACACATACCGGGAGCCATATGGTCGACATGTTCTGTTCCACGGTCACAACCCTCATTGTTCCGTTTCATATTGCAACAACAACCCTGATTATCATAAGTCATATTGCAACCACATCTATGGTTATCATTTCCGGTACAGTGATTCATAGTATTGCGTTCCATACCACAATTTTGGTTATCCATTTTTCGTTCTCTCACATTGTTGTTCATTTCACATCCACATCCCTGTTCAGGCATAGGTCTGCCACATGACATCATTCTGTTACAATTACCACGATTATATCTTCCGTTTCTTGGCGTATTCATATTGTTATGATTAAAACAATTTGCGTTTTGATTGCAATTGTTGCAGTCCATAAAAATCTCCATTTTCTTTTTGTTCTACAGTATTATTCTATGCATAAAATAATTTGGTGTTAAATAAAAATAAAAAAATAAAATAAATGCAATATTTTTTGAAAACCCTTCGTTTAATATGTAAAGACACAAGGAAAGCTAGCAAAATAAAGTGACTTTGAAACAACAGTAAGGAAGACTATGAAAAATCAGTATTAAATCAAGAAGGATACACAAACAAGGAGGTAGGAGCTATGAGGAAAACATCAAAATTTTTATTTGCAACAGCTATGGCAGTAACTGTTTTGGCATTGGCTAATCCATCACCAACAGTAATGGCTAAATCAAAAGGGAAAAAATCAAAGGTAGTATACACACTTAAAAAAGGCACACTTACAATATCAGGAAAAGGTGAAATGCCTAAGAAAATGACTTTCAAAAATAATAAGAAAGTTAAAAAAGTAGTTATTAAAAACGGTGTAACATCAGTTTCAGACAAAGCATTTTATAAGTGCAAAAACTTGTCAAAAGTAACAATTGGCAAATCGGTTAAGAAAATAGGAATTGATAGTTTTAATGGAACAAAAATTAAGAAAGTAACAATTCCTAAGAAAGTAAAGGAAATTGGTCAGGATGCTTTTGAAAATTGTAAGCAGTTAGAAAATATCACATTACCAGGAAAGTATACATTAAAAAAGAAAAAAGGTGATGACGCTTATGCAACAATTATGGGCGGTTCAATGGCTGACACAGTAACTTTTTCAACAAGTATTGATTTAAAGACAGTTACATATGTTAATTCTAATGTTTTTGATGTTAGTGCAAATGACAAGAATTATACATCAAAGTCAGGAATGATTTACACAAAGGACGGAAAAACTCTTGTAAGAGTATCAGCAGGAACAAAGGAACTTTCAATAGATGAAGGTTGTGAAACATTTGCATTACAGTCAATTCTCTATGCAAGACATTTTGATGGAGATGATTATGTAGTTTGTGACAAACTTGAAAAGATAAGGATTCCGGCATCAGTTAAGAAGATTGATTATAATGCATATCAGGCAGGAGATTATCATGAAAGATTTGATATTGGAAAGGATATAGTAATTTCAGGCGCAGACTTAGATGGAGAAAGTGTTGTGAACCTTTGCAACCGTACAAACCTTTCTACATGGGAAAATATTGCAAAGCAGGTTCCAAGTATCAAAGTTGAGAATGGAATGTATATTTCAAAGGACAACGTTTTAATAGGCTATGAAGGAAAAAGTGAAAAACTTGTTGTTCCTGAAGGAATTACAACAATTGCCAACAATGTTATAAAAGGCGAAGGATACAATCCTGACAGCAAGATTGCAAAGGAGATTGTTATTCCTGATACTGTAAAAGTAATAGAAGACAGAGCGTTCTTTAGCAGATATAACCTTGAAAAAGTTACATTGCCAAAGAATCTTACAGAAATAGGTGATTATGCATTTTTTGAATGCAACATAAAGGAAATTGAAATACCTAATACTATTACAAAATGGGGCAAAAATGTTTTCTCAAGTTGTGCACTTGAAAAAGTTACAATTCCAACAAATATAAAAGAAATCCCAGAGGGAATGTTTGAGGGATGTTATAAATTAAAAAATATTGTTATTCCTGATAATGTTGAAAAAATAAATGAGGGTGCTTTTTGGAATTGCAGAAACCTTGAAAGTGTAACAATAGGAAAAAATGTAAAGAGTATTGGAAAGTATGCATTTCAAAATACAAAATTGACAACAATTACAATTCCGTCAAATGTACAAAAAATAGATTTTAATGCATTTTGTGGCTGCGATTCTTTGGAAAAGTTTGTAATTGAAGGAAAGACAGATATTGCCAATGGCGTATTTGATAACACTTCTAATGTAGTTTTGGATTACAGATTAGGAGCACAGTATAACAAAACAAGTGTACAGATAAATAATTTTAAAAGAGACAAGAAAAATTATCTTAAAGTAAATGCTTCATGGGCTAAGGTTAAAGGCATAAGCGGTTATGAAGTAAAAGTTGCAACAGACAAGAAGTTCAAAAAGAATGTTAAAAATGTAAAAGTAAATGAAACAAAAACAACTGTAACAGTTAAGCAGAAAGTTAAAAATGTTTACAATATAAAGAGAGTCTATGTTAAGGTAACTCCATACACATATGTTAATGGAAAAAAAGTGTATGGAAAATCACAAACAGACTTAATGAAATAAACTAAGATTATAATGGCTTAACAGCAACAAAACCCAGAAAAACTTAATATTATGGTAATAACCCGGGAAATCAGAAAGGTAACAAACAAGATTTCCCGGGTATTATATTTTGTATAGAAGAAATATAACTGTTGGTTTTTGTCAGAAACTGGGGTATACTAGGTTTCGTGGAATAAAGTTTTGGAGGTAATTATGAGAAATTGTTTAGTTGCACAGTCTGGTGGACCGACTGTGGCTATTAACTCAAGCTTGGCGGGAGTAATTCAGGGAGCAATCGACAGCAAAAAGTTCGACAAGGTTTACGGCTCTCTTAATGGTGTACAGGGACTTTTAAATGGATGCCTTATGGATTTGACTGAAAAAGTTGAACAGGTGCCTATGTTTATTGAATTGTTAAAAAAGTCACCTTCTATGTATTTAGGTTCATGTAGATATCAGTTACCTGATTATACAGAAGACGATGCACCATATGCATATATTTTTAATAAGTTTGAAACATATGAAATAGATGCATTTTTCTATATTGGCGGAAATGATTCTATGGACACGGTAGACAAGCTTAACACATATGCAAAAGCTGTTGGAAAGGATGTTAAGATAGTTGGTATTCCTAAGACTATTGATAATGATTTGTGTATTACAGACCATACACCGGGCTATGGTTCAGCAGCAAAATATGTGGCATCTACTTTACTGGAAATAGGTCACGACACATCAATTTATCCAATTAACAGCGTAACTATTGTAGAAATTATGGGACGTGATGCAGGGTGGCTTACAGGGGCTTCAGTCCTTGCAAGAAATAAATATAATCATGCACCTCATCTTATTTATTTGCCGGAAGTTGCTTTCGATGAGGCTCAGTTTATTGAAGATGTAAGAGAGGCAATTAAGAAATACAATAACGTTGTAATTGCTGTTTCAGAGGGAATCAAAAATGCAGAAGGAAAGTACATTAGTGCCACATCTGCAGTGGAAGATACTTTTGGACACAGCCAGTTAAGCGGAACAGGAAAGTGCTTAGAATATATTATTAAGCAGAATCTTCAGGTAAAGGTTCGTTCTGTTGAAATTAATATTTTGCAAAGATGTGCTGCACATATGTCTTCTATTACAGATATTGGCGAAGCATTCAGACTTGGGCGTCACGCAGTTGAAACTGCACTTGAAGGCAAGTCAGGCGTTATGGTTACAGCAATCAGAAAAGCTAACGAACCATATAGTGTTAAAATGGGAGACACAGATGTTAAAAATGTGGCAGGCCTTGTAAAACATGTTCCAAGAGAATGGATTAACGAAAGAGGAAATGATGTAACACAGGATTTTGTTGATTACGCATATCCGCTTATTCTTGGGGAACCGGTTGTTAAGTATGAGAGAGGAATTCCTGATTATTTGGATGTTTCTCATTTGTATCCTAATAACTAAAGTAGAGAACAAACTTCACAATAATTTTATAAAAGTGCAAAAACATAGTTATATTAGCGAATATTAGTGTTGCAATACTACCGAAATGGGTTATAATATAAGCAGTTGTTTAAAAATTAACAATGAATGAATTTTACGGAGGTACATTATGTTAGTATCAGCTAAAGAAATGTTAGAAAAAGCAAAAGCAGGACACTATGCTGTTGGACAGTTCAACATCAACAACCTTGAATGGACAAAGTCAATTCTTTTAACAGCAGAAGAATTAAAGAGTCCTGTTATTTTAGGTGTATCTGAAGGTGCTGGAAAGTACATGACAGGATACAAGACAGTAGTAGGAATGGTTAACGGAATGATGGAAGAACTTGGAATTACAGTTCCAGTTGCTCTTCACTTAGATCATGGTTCATATGAAGGATGTTTAAAGTGTGTTGAAGCAGGATTTTCATCAATCATGTTCGACGGTTCACATTATCCAATCGAAGAAAACATCGAAAAGACTAAAGAATTAGTTAAAATCGCTAACGAACACGGTATGTCACTTGAAGCAGAAGTTGGTTCAATCGGTGGTGAAGAAGATGGTGTTATCGGTAGGGGTGAATGTGCAGATCCTGATGAATGTAAGGCTATTGCTGATTTAGGAGTAACTATGTTAGCAGCAGGTATTGGTAACATTCATGGTAAATATCCAGCAAACTGGGAAGGATTAAGCTTTGAAACATTAGCAGCAGTTAGTGAAAAAGTTGGTAATATGCCATTAGTTCTTCATGGTGGTACAGGAATTCCTGCAGACCAGATTAAGAAAGCTATCTCACTTGGCGTTTCAAAGATTAACGTTAATACAGAATGTCAGCTTTCATTTGCTGAAGCTACAAGAAAATACATCGAAGCTGGTAAGGACTTAGAAGGAAAGGGATTCGATCCTCGTAAGTTACTTGCACCAGGTGCTGAAGCAATCAAAGCAACAGTAAAAGAAAAAATGGAACTTTTCGGTTCAGTTGGAAAAGCTGAATAATCCATACAAAAATAAAGCAAGAATACATGCCCCGGCAAAAGCCGGGGTTTTTCTTTTGGCAGGAGGAGATTCCTATACATAATGATATAATTGATTATTTTGCTATGTTAGATAATATAATCAAAAATCACTTATATAATTCTTGATTAAAGTTTAAAAAGTATTTATACTTTACTAAGAAAGGTTATGATATGAAAACTAACAAAAAAAAATTAGGAAAAGAACAGAATACAAAAATAGAATCTGAAAAAACAGAAAATAATAAATCAATTGAAACAGATGAAAAAAATTCTACAACAATTGAAGGGAAAAAACCAAGCTTGGATGACTTATCACCTAAGTCTAAGAAGTTTGCAAAGATTTATAATGCTGTAAGATTTCTTGTGATTATTGCGGCAGGAGTAGCCTTGATTTATGCGTCTTACAGCCTGACAGAATCTTATTTGAATTACAAGGATGATGAGAAGAAGTATGCAAGTCTTAACGATATGTTTGTACAGGATGCTAAAGGGAATACAGGCTCAGATAGTAGTGCCGGTTTAAATGGAAACAAAGCTTTAAATAATAGCGAGGTTTCAGACAGCAATTCAACTGCCAACAGCACAAATTCCAATACTTCAAACACAGGCTCAAGCACCACAAGTTCAAACAGTTCAAGTTCAGACACCTTAAACTACAGTGCTGATAGCAAGAAGTGGGTTTGGAACTATGATGCCATGCTTAAGTATAATGATGAGGCAAAGGGGTATATTAAGTTAGACGGTACAAGAATACAGTATCCGATTTTTGAACATAGTGATAACAAGTATTATTTAAAGCATGGTGCAGACAAGATTTATAATGGAGCAGGTGCGATTTTTATTGACTATAGAACAGCAGGTCTTGAAGGAGACATGTGTATTTTGTATGGTCACAATATGCTTGACGGTTCTATGTTTAAAGAAATTATGAATTTTAGAGATAAGGATTTCTGCAAGAAACATCCGACTTTTGATATTTATATTGGTCGCAAGCATTACATTTATTATGTTTTCTCTGTTTTTTCGGGAAAAGACGTTGATGAGAAGATTTACCAGTATGGTTTTGAAAATAAAAGCGATTTCCAGAGCTGGATTGACAGAGTTTACAGCAAGAGCACATACAAGTTTGATACAAGAAAGCCAACGACGGATGATAAGATTATTATGTGTTCAACATGTGTGGACGACTATGGAAACAGACAGCTTGTTTGTATGTACAGAGGGGAAGAAGTTGTGGATTAGGGACTTTCACTTAATTTTATTAAGAAAAAGGTTTAAAAAATTAGATAAATACTCATATGCTATTGATTTTTGTAAAGAAATGATGTAAGTTATGACACGTACAGAGCAAAAAAGCTCAACCGCTAAATGAGATTAAGGACAAGGACGTTCTTCAAAAATGAAGTTTGGAGAAGTGTCCTTTTTTTATAAGTGACGTTCATTAGTGTATTTACTATCATAAATGCCATTTATAAAACTTTAAGATGAAATTGTTAATTATATTTATTATAGCGGACGAAAAATTTGTTGTATAGGAAAGGAACAGAACTATGGGAGTAAACATTGAAAAAGTTTTTGGGGAAAACGTATTTGACGATGCAGTAATGAAAGTTCGTTTACCAAAGAGCGATTACGAAACAGTTAAGAAACTTATGTACGAAGGCGGTGAAATCACAGAAGATTTAGCAGATGTGGTTGCACAGGCAATGAAGGAATGGGCGTTGGAAAAAGGTGCTACACACTTTACACATGTGTTCCAGCCATATGTAATTTCAGTAGGAGCTGAAAAACATGATTCATTTGCTTCTGTTCCAATAGATGGAAAAATCGAAAACACATTTACAGGAAAAGATTTATTAATGGGTGAACCTGATGCTTCATCTTTCCCTTCAGGTGGTTTAAGAGCTACTTGCGGAGCAAGAGGATATACAGCATGGGATATTACATCACCTGTTTATGTTAAAGAAGATACCCTTTGTATTCCAACGGCGTTTTGCTCATATACAGGGGAATCACTTGATACAAAGACACCATTACTTAAAGCGATGCATGCAGTAAGTAAGCAGGGTGTAAGACTTATGAGATTATTCGGTGATCAGGATACTAAGAGAATTTTCTCTTATGTAGGACCTGAACAGGAATACTTCTTAGTAGACAGAGAAAAATATTTAAAGAGACCTGACCTTATGTATTCAGGACGTACACTTTTCGGAGCAATGCCTCCTAAGGGACAGGAAATGGACGACCATTACTTTGGAGCAATTAAGCCTAGAGTAAAAGCTTTTATGGAAGATATTAACGTTCAGTTATGGAAATTAGGTATTACAGCAAAAACAGAACATAACGAGGTTGCACCTGCTCAGCATGAAATTGCACCAATTTTTTCAATTTCAAATGTAGCATTAGACAATAACCTTTTAGTAATGGACGTATTAAAGAAAACAGCTACAAAGCATGGTCTTGTATGTTTATTACATGAAAAACCATTTGATGGAATCAATGGTTCAGGTAAACATAATAACTGGTCACTTACAACTGATGACGGAATTAACTTGTTTAAGCCAGGTAAGAAACCTGAAGAAAATAAATTATTCCAGTTAGTACTTGCCTGCACAATGGCAGCAGTTGACAGACATGCAGTATTATTAAGACTTGCAGCATCAAACACAGGTAACGATCACAGATTAGGAGCTAACGAAGCACCTCCAGCAATTATTTCAATGTATCTTGGTGATCAGGTTGGAGATATTGTAGAGCAGATTCTTAAGAACGGTAAGGCTACTTCAAGTCTTTCATCAGGAACACTTGAATTTGGTATTAAGAAACTTCCTGTACTTGAAAAAGATCCTACAGATAGAAATAGAACATCACCTTTTGCATTCACAGGTAACAGATTTGAATTTAGAATGGTTGCTTCATCTAACTCAATTGGTGATACAAATACAGTGCTTAACGCAATGATGGCAGAAGCATTTAGCGAAGCTTGCGATGCCCTTGAAGGAGCAGCAGATTTCGATAAGGCAGTTGAAGAATATACAGCTAAGTTAATGAAAGAACATGCAAGAATCGTATTTAACGGTAACGGATATTCAGAAGAATGGCCAATTGAAGCTGAAAAGAGAGGACTTCCTAACTGCAGATCAATCGTTGATGCAATCCCTGCATTAGTAGACGATACAACAGTTGCAATGTACGAGAAATTCAACATTTTATCAAAGGCTGAATTGGAAGCAAGAAAAGAAATTCTTTTTGAACAGTATGCAGGCGTACGTAACATTGAAGCATTAACAATGGTTGAAATGTCAAACAGAATCATTATGCCGGCAGTTACAAAATATACAAAGGATCTTGCTGATACAGTTATCGCTGTTAAGGAAGCAGGAGCTGACGCATCAGTTCAGGCTGGATTATTAGGAGAAATCTCAGCTAAGTTAGCTGAAACAAAGAAAGCTACAACAGCACTTGCTGAAATTATAGAAGAAGCAAAAGCTAAGGATGACAGTAAGGCAATTGCAATATCATACAAGGACGACGTAATGGCAGCTATGGCAGCTTTAAGAAAGCCTGTAGATGAGCTTGAAGTAATTATGCCTAAGGAAGTATGGCCAATGCCTACATATGGTGATTTAGTATATGAAATCGATAAATAAAAGGCAATAACAATAGAATAATTTTGCTAAAGCAATACAAATAAAGTAGGGATACTGTTTTTGAGTAAAGACGGTATCCCTATTTTTTGTGCTATAATGTTAAAAAATCTTATTTCACATGTGATTGATAAAGGTGAAATAATGAGCTATATCTGTTGCATAAATGCCAATAATTGTATAAAATAATATCTATGCGATTAAAAAGAAAAGGTGAATAAATGAAAACAATATTAGATATTATTTTATTATTAGTAGGATTTATGCTTCTTATAAAAGGAGCAGACTATTTTGTAGACGGAAGTTGTGCAGTGGCGAAGAGACTTAGAGTACCATCAATAGTAATCGGACTTACAATTGTGGCAGTTGGAACTTCCCTGCCGGAACTTGCAGTAAGTACATTTGCAGCAGTTAAACATTCTAATGCCATAGCACTTGGAAACGTGGTAGGTTCTAACATATTTAATCTTTTGATGGTAATTGGTATTACTGCATTATTTAAAGATATGTTAGTAAAAAAATCCATATTAAAAAGAGAAATGCCACTTTTGCTTATAATATCAGTACTATTAATATTTTTGGCAGGAGATATTTTATGGTTTGGAGGAATAATTAAGAAAAACAACATTTTCCTATTTGAAAATGGATCAGCAATGGTAGGAAATGTTAACAGAATTGATGGTATATTATTGCTTGTACTTTTCGTAGGATTTATAGCCTGGACTGTAAGTTATGCTTTAAAAGAAAGAACAGAAGAAGATGGTACCGATGAAGTTATAATGCTTTCAAAAAGAAAAAGTGCAATTTTCATAGTTGGTGGTGCAATTGCCATAGCGGTAGGAGGACAGGTTGTTGTAGACAGCGCAAAGAGTCTGGCTCTTGCAGCAGGAATGTCTGAAACATTGGTAGGACTTACAATTGTAGCAATGGGAACATCACTTCCTGAACTTGTAACATCAGCAGTTGCAGCTTCCAAGGGAGAGGCAGACCTTGCAAAACGAAATGTTGTAGGTTCAAACATTTCAAACATTCTTTTAGTACTTGGACTATCAGCGGCAATTTCATCAGTTGGAGTTACGGCAATGAACTTCGTGGACATAATAGTTTCATTGGCTGCCACAATTGTCGTGTTTATTGTTGCAGCAACACAGAGAACAATTAAGAAGAAAGAAGGAATCTTTCTTGTAATAATTTATGCATTCTATATGGCATACATTATTTGCAGACAGATTTATGGATAAAAATGAAAAAAGAGCTTCACGTTTCGTGAAACTCTTTCCGTGCAAAAAGGATGCAACGCACGCATCCTTTCCGCAAATATATTCTAATAATAAAAAAGGGAGGGAATCGGATTAAATCCGATTCAAAAAAATTATGAAAAAACATAAACAAATGATTAATTTCTTTTGTTTATGTTTGTATTATAATTTTAAAACGTGAAAAAAGAGTGTTTTACGTGTAAAAGAAATATGAACAAAATGTAAAAGTTAAAGGAGATATTAAAATGGCAGAAAAAAATCCAATAGTAACAATTGAAATGAACAACGGAGATGTTATGAAAGCTGAACTTTATCCTGAAGTTGCGCCTAACACAGTTAACAACTTTATCAGCCTTGTAAACAGAGGATACTATGATGGAATTATTTTCCACAGAGTAATCAGAGGCTTTATGATTCAGGGTGGAGATCCTGAAGGAACAGGTATTGGCGGACCGGGATACTCAATTAAGGGCGAATTTACACAGAACGGCTTCAAGAACGACTTAAAGCATGAACCGGGCGTACTTTCAATGGCACGTACAATGATGCCAAATTCAGCCGGATCTCAGTTTTTCATAATGCACCAGACATCACCTCACCTTGATGGTCAGTATGCTGCATTTGGCAAAGTAATCGAAGGAATAGAGGTAGTAAACAAAATTGCAGACGTGGCAACAGACAGAATGGACAAACCATTAGAACCACAGGTAATGAAAAAAGTAACAGTAGAAACATTTGGAGTAGACTATCCGGAACCTGAAAAATGCTAAAAAACATAATTATTGAAAAATAATTATAGAAAAGGCAAAAATCAGAACAAAATTAAAATAAGGAAGTAAAAAATATGGCAAAGATAACAAAAGACATGATAATCAAAGATATCATAAACGTAAACATGGGCTGTATTCCAATCCTCTTAAATGAAGGAATGCACTGCGTAGGATGCCCTGCATCACAGGGAGAAACATTGGAAGAAGCATGTATTGTACACGGACTGGATGCAGATGTACTTGCAAAGAAATTAAATGATTTCGTAGTAAGCGTAGACGGCGAATAATAGAAACATATCTAAAGAACATCGAAGGGAGCATACAAGTTGTGCTCTCTTTTTATTTGATTTATATTGTGTCGGCAGAGAAAAAACACCTTCAAACACATTGATTTTATCATTTTACGCGTTACTACAAGCGGTGCATGAATTAGTGAAAAAAAGAGCCGCACAAATGCGACTCTCCTGATATCTTTAGTATATGTAGGAATTATAAAGCTACGTCACCAATAATTCCGTCGATTACGTAATAAGCTTTCATGTCTTCAGGCTTAATGTAGATAGAAACTGACTTCATATCCTTCTTACCATTCTTTGCTGTGTAATCAGCCTTTACAGCCTTTTCGATTGCAGCAGTATCAAATTCCATACCTGAGAACTGAACATAAATGTTGTTTTCAACTTTAGCAGCCTTAGCAGGTGCCTTTTTAGCAGTTGTAGCTGCTTTCTTAGTAGTTGTAGCTTTTTTTGCAGCCGGTTTCTTTTCAGCAACTTTTGTAGCAGCCTTAGCAGGTGCCTTATCTTCTTTCTTAGCTACAGTCTTAACTTCTACAGCCTTTTCAACTTTTTTAGGTTCAGCTTTTTTTACTTCAGCTTCTTTCTTAGCTTCAACCTTAGCTTCTTTCTTAGGTTCAGCTTTAGTCATTGCTGCTACTACAGGAATCTCTACTGTATTGTCTTTCTTAGTAGCAACAGGTGTTGTTTTTTTCTTTGTGTTTGCCATAACAAAATTCCTCCTTAACAAACTTTCGGGAAAACTAATTTCCGTATCTTCCATATTTAATACAGATCCCGAATTTACAATTAACTTATATATTTGTTAATTATAATGGTAGGTCGATACTAAGTCCGTAATGTCAAGTTAAGAAATTTATCAACCAAAATAATAAATGCATACCTCACAATAATACAACTTTTGTGAAAAATATGCAATCTTTGGGAAAAAGTTTATGAAAATATTACAAGATATATTAACTAATATATGCTTTTAATAAGGAATTGGTTAATAAAAATTTAATTAAAAAGTTAAATGTTAAAATCTAACAATAAAAGAAAAAAATTAGCTAAAAAAAATTAAGCATTTTAGGTATAAAATATATGACAAAAAATTGACATAGACTGTAATATTTGTTACAATTTTTAAAGACGATGACGAAATTTGACAGGAAAATTCGAAAAATCAGAGAAGGAACCATTAATGGATAGCAATAGATTAGAGAGAAAAAAGAGAATAGAGAGAAACAGAAAGAGAAGATTATACAGAAATGTTAATAATCTTATGTACGCCGGCATTTTTGTTATGGCAGCAATTATTACAATAGCTGCAGCAGTTAGCAGAAATAATAAGATTGAATATGTAGATACAGCTCAGATGGCATCAACAGAGTCAATCAGAGTTAACAATAGCAATACAGACAAGGTTGCAGCTAAGGCTGAGGAAACAACCAAGAAATCAAAGAAGAAGGTAGTTACAACAGAAGAGGCAGTTGAGAGTACAACATCAGTCGAAGCTGAGACAACAACAGAGCCTGAAACCACTACAACAGGGGAAAATAACCTTGAATTAGGCGGAAGAATTAAGATTACGGCAGATACGTTGTATGTAAGAGAGGAAGCTTCAGCAGACAGTTCAGTGCTTGGAATGGCATCAACAGGCGATGAGTTCTACGTTCTTGGAAAAGAAGGGGACTGGGTTTTAGTCAACTATCAGGGTAATGATGGTTATATCAAAGCAGAGTTTGCCCAATCAGCAGATTAATATTTATGTAGGATAATAAATCTTGAGTATAATGTATAAAATAAAATATACTTAGGGTTTATTTTTTTGCGTTTAGATGATAAAATTGCATAAAATGAAATGAAAGGAAGATGAGTATGAGCTATATTGCTTGGCTTGTAGTGTTTGTTGTTTTTGCAGCACTTGAGTTGGTATCACTTGGCCTTACCTGTATATGGTTTGCCATTGGAGCTTTAGCCGGATGTGTGGCAGCATTGCTTGGAGCAAACTGGATTGTTCAGGCAGTTGTTTTTCTGGTAGTTACCATGGTGGTATTAATATTTATAAGACCATTTGCCATTAAGTATGTAAACAACAAAGCTGAAAAGACTAATGTTGAATCAATGGCAGGTAAACAGGGAAAAGTTGTTGTGGAAATTGATAACATTAACGCAAAAGGAATGATTAAGGTAGACGGTATGGAGTGGACAGCCAGAAGTGTAGATGGAGAGATTATTCCTAAAGATTCATTAGTTACAGTTGTGTCCGTAGAAGGGGTAAAAGCTATGGTCAGAAAGGCCTAGTATACAAGGAGGTAGAATATGATATTTTTTATTATTTTAATCGTGTTGGCAATCGTATTGGTTTCAACATGTGTAAAGATTGTGCCACAGGCGCATTCATTTGTTATTGAAAGATTAGGTGTTTACAAAGAAACATGGTCAGTGGGACTTCATTTCAAAATTCCATTTTTGGATAGAGTATCAAGAAAAGTTAATTTGAAGGAACAGGTTGCAGACTTTGAACCACAGCCTGTTATTACAAGAGATAATGTTACAATGCAGATAGATACAATTATTTTCTATCAGATTACAGATCCAAAGCTTTATGCTTATGGTGTTGAAAATCCAATTGTGGCTATTAAGTCTTTAACAGCTACAACACTTAGAAATATTGTAGGTGATCTTGAACTTGATGAAACTCTTACTTCAAGAGAGACAATCAATGCTAAGATGCGTACAGAATTAGACGTTGCAACGGATCCTTGGGGAATTAAGGTTAACAGAGTTGAGCTTAAGAACATTATTCCACCAAGAGATATTCAGGAAGCAATGGAGAAACAGATGAGAGCTGAACGTGAAAAGCGTGAACAGATTCTTAGAGCCGAAGGTGAGAAGAAATCAGCAGTTCTTATTGCAGAAGGTAAGAAAGAAGCAGCTATTCTTAATGCTGAAGCTGACAATCAGGCAGCAGTTCTTAAGGCCGACGCAGAAAAGAAGAAGAGAATCCTTGAAGCTGAAGGTGAGGCACAGGCTATTCTTAGTGTCCAGAAAGCTACAGCAGATGGTATCAAAGCTATTAAGGAAGCAGGAGCTGATGAGGCAGTTCTTACACTTAAGAGTCTTGAAGCTTTTGCAGCAGCAGCAGACGGTCAGGCTACAAAGATTATTATTCCATCTGAAATTCAGGGAATTGCCGGTTCAGTAAAGGCTTTGGCTGAAGTTATTAAGGATTAAGACTTAATTTAATTTTTACTAATAAGGAAGAAATATGTTTAACGAGAAAATGGTATTGTGCGGTGCTAACGCATACGACAAAAAATATTATTTAAATGAGCAGTTTTCCAACCTGCCGGAACAGATTAAACAGGAATTGCAGATTATGTGTGTTCTTTTTACGGAGGAAGTTGGAGGAATACTTGTTCTAGAATATGATGAGGAAGGCAATCTTCAGATTATAACAGAAGCTGATGAAGGGGATTTGTTATATGATGATATTGGCTGTGGACTAAAGATAAGACAGATGCAAATGGAAAAAAGAGATTTACTGGAATCTTTAGAAATGTACTATAAAGTTTTTGTATTGGGAGAAGAAATATAATGTTACTTACTGTTGATGTTGGAAATACTAATATAACACTTGGACTATTTAAGGAAGATAAGGTATTTGCCACATTTAGAATGAATACCCAGATGGTGAAAACATCTGATGAATATGGTTCAACAATAGCCGAATTAATAGCGAGAAAGAATATTAATATTAACGAGATTGAGAATGTTATTATTTCATCGGTAGTTCCTAAAGTTATGTATTCCTTAAATAATGGTATTATTAAGTATTTTGGAATAAAGCCTATAATTGTAGGTCCGGGGACAAAGACAGGAATAAGAGTTAAAAGAACTGATCCGAGGGAACTTGGTTCAGACCGTCTTGTGGATGTTGTGGCAGCATATGAATTATATGGCGGACCTTGTATTGTAATAGATTTTGGCACAGCTACAACTTATGATTTGGTTGGAGCTGACGGTACTTTTGAAGCAGGAGTTATTTCGCCGGGAATAAAGATTTGCACAAAGGCTTTGTGGAATGAAACAGCTAAGCTCCCTGAAATTGAAATCAAAAAGCCTGAAAGCATTTTAGCTAAGGATACAATTTCATGTATGCAGGCAGGTATTGTTTATGGATACATCGGTCAGACAGAATATATTATTGAAAAGATGAAAGAGGAAAGCGGTCTTACAGATGTTAAGGTTGTTGCCACAGGTGGTCTTGGAAGAATAATATGGCAGAATACAGACAAAATAGACATATATGACAAGGAATTAACTCTTCAGGGAATGAGAATTATTTACGAGAAGAACAAGAATAATAAATAAGCTTGGAGATTAATTATGAAAATAGGCAATGTTGAAATTGAAAATAGTTTGGCATTGGGACCAATGGCAGGTGTACCGGACCTGCCATTTCGTCTGCTTTGCAAAGAGCAGGGATGTGGCATGCTTTACACGGAAATGGTAAGTGCCAAAGCTATTTTGTATAAAAATAAAAATACAAACATATTATTAAATATTGATAAGGCTGAGCATCCAATAGCTGTTCAGCTTTTTGGTTCTGATCCTGACATTATGGCGGAAATCGGTGCAAAGGTTGCAGAAGGGCCTTGTGATTTTATTGATATTAATATGGGGTGCCCGGTGCCTAAGATTGTTAACAATCATGAAGGTTCTTATTTGCTTACGCAGCCTAAACTTGTGGAAGAGATTCTTACAAAAATGGTTAAGGCAATAAAGAAGCCTGTTACAATAAAGGTTAGAAAGGGTTTTAAAGACGGTGAAATTCAGGCACCTGAGATTGCAAGAATTGCGGAAAGCTGTGGCGTATCAGCAATTGCCGTTCACGGAAGAACAAGGGAGCAGTATTACAGCGGAAAAGCAGACTGGGACGTGATTAAAGAGGTAAAAGAGGCTGTGAAAATTCCTGTAATTGGTAACGGTGATATTTTTTCCGCAAAAGATGCAAAGGCAATGAAAGAATATACCGGATGTGACGGGTTAATGGTTGGAAGAGCCGCAAGAGGAAATCCATGGATTTTTAAACAGATAAAAGAGTATCTTGAAAATGGAATTATTGTAGATAAACCGTCTTCAACAGAAGTACGCGATATGGTTTTGAAACACGCAAGAATGCTTATTGATTACAAAGGTGAATATACAGCAGTTAGGGAAATGCGAAAACACATAGCCTGGTATACACAGGGCTTGCCACATTCTGCAGAGCTTAGACGCAGATGCAATGAGATTGTGGACTGGCAGTCTCTAGAGGAGCTAATTAAATCAAAATTATAAGGTTTTATAGGCTTTTTGTACACTTTTTCGGGGCTTTAACATTGACAATAAATGGTGGTTGGGCTATTATAAAGTGTAAAACTATGAACGAACATGTAGATGGAGGAAGTAAACATGGCAGATGTAAAGAAGAATATATTAACATATGCAGGTCTTCAGGAATTAGAAGCAGAATTAGAAGATTTAAAGGTAAATAAACGTAAAGAAGTAGCACAGAAGATTAAGGAAGCCAGAGAGCAGGGTGACTTATCAGAAAACGCTGAATACGATGCAGCTAAAGATGAACAGAGAGACATTGAAGCAAGAATCGAAGATATTGAAAAGATTCTTAAAAATGTTGAAGTTGTAGCTGAATCTGATATTGATGATACAAAGATTAACGTTGGATGTCATATCATCATTCATGATTTCGAATATGATGAAGACCTTGAGTTCAGCATTGTTGGTTCAACACAGACAAACAGCTTAAGTGGAAAGATTTCTAACGAATCACCATTAGGTCATGCACTTATTGGACACGAAGTTGGAGATATTGTAGAGGTTGAAATGGGCGATACAGTATCAAAATATAAAGTTCTTGATATTAAGAAGAAAAAATAATTTCTGTCACTGATTTTTAGGGTGCACAGTTGTTATAGTTATAGTAAAGAGTTGTAATTAGCCTAGGGCTAATTGAATATAAATTACTTTAAGGAGTTTAAGAAAATGGCACAGCAGAATAAGAATGAACAGCAGGTTGACGTTAATCAGCTTTTAAAGGTGCGTCGTGAGAAGCTTGCTGATTTACAGGAAAGAGGAAAGGATCCTTTCCAGATTACAAAGTATGATGTAACAAACCATACTACAGAGATTAAGGATAACTTTGAAAAGTTTGAATGTGAACATGATGAAGAAGGAAAGCTTGTTAAAGATCCTGCAAAGCTTGTTTCAATTGCAGGTCGTATTATGCTTAAGCGTGTAATGGGTAAAGCTTCATTCTGTAATGTTCAGGATAAAACAGGAAATATTCAGGTTTATGTTGCAAGAAATGAATTAGGTGATGAACCTTTTGAAGAATACAAGGATTTCAAGAAGATGGATATCGGTGATATCGTTGGTGTTAAGGGATATCCTTTTGTAACAAAGACAGGTGAAAAGAGTATTCATGCTACAGAAGTTACTCTTCTTTCAAAGAGTCTTCAGATTCTTCCTGAAAAGCATCATGGTCTTACAAATACAGATCTTAGATACCGTCAGAGATATCTTGACCTTATTATGAATCCTGAAGTAAAGGAAACGTTTATTAAGAGATCTAAGATTATTAGCGAAATCAGAAAATATTTAGACGGACAGGGATTTATGGAAGTTGAAACACCTATGCTTGTACACAATGCAGGTGGTGCAGCAGCACGTCCATTTGAAACTCATTTTAATGCATTAGATGAAGACGTTAAGCTTCGTATTTCATTAGAGCTTTATCTTAAGAGACTTATCGTTGGTG
>OGJI01000251.1_pt1 | contig 73674 bp, 87 predicted proteins | sample 1572031 | NCBI WGS metagenome assembly OGJI01 (sample SAMEA2582119, study PRJEB24529) | metagenome | biome: Human gut stool | place: China | collected 2011
GTTATAGTGGGAGCCAAAGCTTGGACACCATAATCATTTCTTACTGAACTGTAACCTTATGCATTTTTATTATTTTAAAAATTTTTAGAAAAACTTGAAATTTTATTTTATATAATGTATGATATCAAAGTATAGAGGTGAAATATGAAATCAAATTGGATTAAATATGTATTTATAATATTTATTGTTTTCATTTTAATTTTTGCGGTATATAAGATAAAAGAAGAAGAACAAAACAATCAAAATGAAACAGAAGTTACAAGTGGAGAAACCAAACAAATTAAGGAAATAAAATTAGGAATTGCAAGTTTGGATACAATAAATCCAATTCTAAGTAACAATAAAAATGTTCAAGATATATCTAAGTTAATATATGAACCTTTAGTAAATTTAACAGCAGATTATAAATCAGAAGCATGTTTGGCTAAAGAATGGGCAAAGCAAAGTGATAATTCATATTTAATTAAGTTAAGAGAAAATGTAAGATGGTCAAATGGTCAAAGATTTACATCAGCAGATGTAAGATTTACTATAGATAGATTAAAAGATACTCAAACAATTTATTCTGCAAATGTACAAGATGTAACAGGGGTAGATATTATAGACGACTATACTTTAAAGATTAACTTAGATAAGGAAATTCCGTTTTTTGAGTATAACTTAACTTTTCCTATATTATCAAAAGACTATTATGAGGGGGAAGATTTTTCTAGTACGAGCAAAAATTCTTCACCAGTGGGAACTGGAAAATTTAAAATAACAGATGCGCAATCTTCTTATATAATATTAGAAAAAAACTCAAGCTGGTGGAATAAAGAAAAAGAAGTTGGATTAGAAAAGATAACAGTAAATTTATTTTCTTCAATAGGAGAATTATATAATAGTTTTAAAATAGGAAATTTAGATCTAATAGGGACGTCAAATGATAATTTGCAAGAATATATTGGAACAATTGGATATAGTTCAAAAGAAATAAAAGGAAGAGAACATACATTTTTAGCATTTAATACATCAAATTATTTCCTATCAAAGCAAGAGATAAGAAGAGCAATAGCATATTCAATTGACAAAACAAATATAACAGCTAGTGTTTTTAACAGTAAATATTATACAAGTAGTTTTCCTTTAGATTATGGAAATTGGTTGTGCCAAGAACAAGATTCTAGCAGTGGATATAATTTAGATCAAGCAAAACAAGTATTGGTTGATAATGGATGGTTTTATAAAAATAATTATTGGCAAAAAACAGAAAATTATAAAACACAAAAAATAGCTTTAAATTTGTTGGTAAAGTCTAGTGATGTGTCTAAATTATCAGTTGCACAAAACATTAAAGGACAACTAGAAAATCAGGGAATCAGAATTAATATAGTACAAGCATCTGATGAGCAATATAATAAGGCAATAGAGTCTAAAAATTATGATATAGCACTTTGTAGTATGTATGTATCGCCAAGTCCAAATCTAGAGACATTTTTTGGCGAAGGGAATTTAGCAAATTATTCAAATGAAGAAGTTACCGATATTATGAATCAAGTAAAAAATACAACTGATGAAAATATATTAAAAGAAAAATATAAAAGATTAATAGAGATTTATAAATCAGATGTGCCATATTTAAGTTTGTATAATAATAAATATACAATTGCTTATAGTTCAGAATTAGTAGGAGATTTAACACCTAATTGGTTTTATTTGTTTTATGGAATAGAAGGATGGTATAAATAAATTTATAGAAAACTATTGACAAAACAAAGTTTTGGTATATAATAAGTACATCAAACAAAAGTTCAAATAAGGAGGAGAAAATATGAGCGAAAATATAGAAAAGAAGAAAGCTCTTGAAATGGCAATGAGCCAAATAGAAAAACAATTTGGAAAAGGTTCTGTTATGAAATTAGGAGAATTTAAAGCAATGGAAATAGAAGCAATACCAACAGGTGCTCTAAGTTTAGATATTGCATTAGGAATAGGCGGAGTACCACGTGGAAGAATAATTGAGGTATTTGGACCAGAATCTTCTGGTAAAACAACATTAGCATTACATATTGTTGCTGAAGCACAAAAAATGGGAGGAGAAGCAGCTTTTATTGATGCAGAACATGCTTTAGATCCTGTATATGCAAAAAAATTAGGAGTTGATATAGACAACTTAATTGTATCCCAACCAGATACAGGAGAACAAGCTTTAGAAATTACAGAAAGTTTAGTAAGAAGTGGTGCTTTGGATGTTATTGTAGTAGATTCTGTTGCAGCATTAGTGCCAAAAGCTGAAATAGATGGAGATATGGGAGATTCTCATATGGGACTTCAAGCAAGATTAATGTCGCAAGCATTAAGAAAATTAGCAGGTGCAATTAATAAATCAAAAACAGTTTTAATTTTTATTAATCAATTAAGAGAGAAAATAGGAGTTATGTTTGGAAATCCTGAAACAACTACAGGAGGTAGAGCATTAAAGTTTTATGCATCTGTTAGAATGGATATAAGAAGAATAGAAAATATTAAACAAGATGGAGAAGTAAAAGGAAATAGAGTACGTGTAAAAGTAATAAAAAATAAAGTTGCACCACCATTTAGAGAAGCTGAATTTGATATCGTATATGGACAAGGTATTTCAAAAGAAGGAAATATTTTAGATATGGCTGTAAATTTAGATATTGTTGAAAAAGCAGGTTCATGGTTTAGCTATAACGGAGAGAGAATTGGACAAGGTAGAGAAAATGTAAAAAAATACTTAAAAGAAAATCCAGAAATGTTAGAAGATATTGAAGAAAAAGTAAGAGAAAATTTTGCAAAAGCATTCGAACAAAGTTTAGGAGAAGATCTTCCAAGCAAAGAGGATGAAGAAGAGTAAATATTAAAAATTGTACTACTGTACTTTTAAAACACAAACTCTAATAAAAGAAAGGTGAAATATGTATACTGTAGAAGAATTTGATAAAGAAAAAACCAAAGTATTAAGATATATATTATATAAAAAGAGAACAGAAAATGAAGTGAGAACAAAATTCCAAAATACAGTAGAAGAAAATTTACTAGATGATATTATAGAGTATTTAAAAGAAGCCGGTTATATTAATGATAGAGATTATATTGAAAGAACAATAAATAATTTCATTTCTTTAAAAAATTTATCTATAAGAGAAATAAAATATAAATTATTAGCAAAAGGATTAAGTAAAACATATATAGAAGATTATATTTATGATAATAAAGATGAATTAGAAGAATATGAAATAAAATCTGCAAAAAATATAATATACAAAAAATCAACAGTAATGGAACGTGAAGAAATAAAACAGTTTTTGTTAAAAAAAGGATATAAAATAGAAAATATAAATAAAGCAATAGAGTAAAAGAGGTAAGAAAATGGCAATATTAGCATTAGAAACACAGAAGTATGCAATAAAAATAGATAATTTTGAAGGACCACTTGATTTGTTATGTCATTTAATTGACAAAAATAAGATGAATATTTATGATATAAATTTAAGTGAAATAACCGATCAATACATAGAATTTTTAAAAGAACAGGAAAAATTAAATTTAGAAATAGCTAGTGAATTTGTTGTCATGGCTTCTACTTTGCTATTTTTAAAATCAAAGAATCTTTTACCAAAACAAGAAGAAGAGGAAGAAGAAATTACAGAAGAAGAATTGATTAGAAGAATTATAGAGTATAAAAAATTCAAGGAAATTAGCAAGGTTTTAAGAGAAAAATATATAATTTTTTCTAATAGATATTATGGTTTTGAGGAGAAGATAGATTTACCAAAACAAAAATTAGAAAAGAAATATGATGAAGCAATAATACCAGAAATATATGAAAATTTAGTAGAAAAAAATAATGAGAAGATAAATCAAAATGCAAAAAATATAGAAAAAATAGCTATTACAGACAATTATACAGTAGCAAGTAAAGTAAGAGAAATGTTTAGGGTTTTAATTAAACAAAAAAGATTTGTGTTTAATAAATTATTTTCAATTAAAAAGCATAATAAACAAGAAGTAGTAACAGCTTTTTCTGGATTGTTAGAATTATCAAGAAGAAGTAAAGTAGAAACAATTCAAGAAGAATTATTTGGTGATATAACAGTAGAAAAAGTTAAGAAGGTAGCCAATTAATTATAAAAAATAAATAATAAACGATTAAAAAAGAAATTATTGGAAAAACTAATATTAAATCGTCTAAAAGGAGGCGAATATATTGGTTTTTCTTTTTTTTATTTCTGTTTTTATAATTTTTATTTGCATATTAACTTTTTCAAAAATAAGAATAGAAATAATCAATTTTAGATTTACATCTATGAATGAGAGACATTTGAATGAAGATTATAAAATAATTATAAAATTACGTATATTTAGTAAATTTACAATAATTAAAATTATCCTAACAGAGAAAAAGTTAAAAAGATTAAATTTACAGCAAGAAGCAAAAATTATCAAAACAAGGATAATTGAAAACAAAAGTAAAATTGATAAAAAGATATTTAAAGTAATGAAAAAGATAAAAATTAATATAAAAAAAATTAATTTAAGGATTAATATTGGAACAGAAAATGCTAGTTTAACTGCATTGTTGGTAGCAATAATTTCTTCTATTACAGGGATTGTCTTCAGAAAAAGTATTATAGATAGTAAAAAGCAATCATTTAGAATAGTTCCTGTTTATATTAATAAGAATCTTATAAATATAGCTGTCTCAGGTATATTTGAAATAAAAATGATACATATTATAAATATAATGTATGTCTTAAATAAAAAAGAAGGAGTGAAGAAAAATGAACGAACATCCAATAGAAGGACTTATGACTACAGCTATGAATAGTATACAAGATATGATAGATGTAAATACTATTATAGGAGAACCAATTGAAACTTCAAACAATATTGTAATTATTCCGATATCTAAAGTGTCTTTTGGATTTGCAGCAGGAGGTAGCGAATTTAAAGGAGAAACAGTAGATGAATATACTAAAAGAGATAAAGAGGAAGCTATTCAATATAGATTGCCATTTGGAGGTGGCTCTGGAGCAGGAGTTACTATAAATCCAATTGCGTTTCTTGTTATACAATCTAATAATGTAAAACTTATGCCGGTTAATCATACATCATCATTAGATAAATTATTAGATTATATGCCAGATTTAATTGAAAAAACTAACAATATGATGAATCGTTGCATGCAGGCAAAAAAGGAAGAAACACAAAAAATATTAAAAGAGATGCAAAGAAAACATGACAAAAATATGAAAAAACAACAAGAAGATAAAAAGGAAATAGAAAGAAAAATAGAAGAGGAAAATAAAAAAGTAATGGAGAATGAAAATAAAATAGAAAATGATATTAATTATGAATTTGAATATGATCAAACATTAGAGGATGAATAAAATTTAAAGTCAAACTTTATAGCTAAAATGCTTAAAAAGTTTGACTTTTTAAGTACCACAAAATATTGTTAAAAAAATCACATAAATTTCACAGATTTAAGTTTCGGTTTTTTTCATTAAGAATTTAATAATTATTAAAGAACTGGTGAAATATGTATATTCGAGTATGTGTTTTACTTGTAAGTTGATTTAACTCCTTAATAAATCTATCCAAGAATAATAAATTTCTTTAGCCATAGAAAATAAATTAGTTTTTTCAACATTATTTTGAGCAACTATATTAATAGAAGACAATATTTTTCCATCTAGAGTAAATGTTATTTCACCGAGTTTTTGACCTTTAGATATAGGGGCAGATATATTTTCTTCAAATGTTAATGTTTGTTCTATATTTTTATCTTTACCTTTTTCTATTAAAGTACCAGCATCTGTTTCTAGGATAGCATCTACATTTGAAGGAACACCTTTATCTATAGAAATATTTTTTACTACATCACCTTTTTTTCCAAATTGCTTAAAAGAAAATGTATTAAAACCATAATCTAATAGTTTCTGAGCTTCTGAAAATCTAATTTTAGTAGAAGGTGCTTTCATAATAATGGCTATTAAAGATAATCCATCTCTAGTAGCACTAGCAGATAAATTGTATAAAGCAAGAGAAGTAGAGCCGGTTTTTAATCCAGTTGCACCTTTATAAGTTCTAATTAATTTATTAGTATTAGAAAGACTAGATTTTCCGATTACGTAAAGTATCTGTCCAAATGGTAGTATAATTTGTTACGCTAGGATGGTTATTTAATAGTTCTCTAGACATTAAAGAAATATCATATGCTGAAGTTACATGCCCATCTTCATCTAATCCATGACAATTTTTAAAACAAGTATCATTCATTCCAAGTTCCTTTGCTTTGTCATTCATTAATTGAACAAATGCTTCTTCAGAACCAGCAATAAACTCTGACATAGCTACTACGCAATCATTTGCAGAATTAACACAAATAGCTTTTAACATTTCATCAACTGTTAAAGTTTCTCTAGGATCTAGCCAAATTTGTGAACCTCCCATAGAAGCAGCATTTTCACTGCAAGGAACTGAATCGGTTAAAGATATCTTATTACTATCTAAAGCTTCCATAATGAGCAAAATACTCATTACCTTAGTAACAGATGCTGGACGTAATTGTTCATGTGCATTATGAGAATATAATACTTGACCAGTTGTTTGTTCGATTAAAATAGCGCTTCCAGATTCTAATGAAAGACTATTGCTTTCATCTACTTCTGAGTTAGTTTCTTTAACCTGTGAAGAATTATCATTCGTAGAATCATTTAATGAATTATTATTAGGAGACCATACATAAGTAGTTTCTTCACTGAAAACAGGTGTTGTAATGTAAAAACACATGGTAAATATTAAAAAAATAGAAATAAAAAATTTGTAAAATCGCATAAAAAATCCCTCCAATTGATATTAAAAATATATTCTAGTATATTTTTTAATATGCTAATAAAGGGAAATTTTAAAATTTAATTTATTGTAAACTAATTAAAGTGGTTGTAACGTTTTTTCCATCGGTTGAACAAGTAATTTTTATGTCGTGTCCGGAATTATTTCTAAATTTAAAATCATAACTACCATAGGCTACAGCTGCATCTTTTCCTTTTTGTACATAAGGAACCTTATTACTATGCTCATGTCTTTCTGTTACCACTAGACTTGAAACAGCTAATACTGCATTATATAAAGTACTGCTAACTTGACAATTACCTCCGACCTAATCCTTTTTTCTTATTTCCATCTTTATCAAAAATATCAGCTTTTTGATATCCTTTAGCTGAGGTAGCTTGTCCAACAGTATTACAAAAAGAAAATGTTGAGCCGTTTTTTACAGTTGTGTTATTTAATGAGTTACAAGTAATTTTAATATTATTTTGTCTAGCAGAATCTTTTGAATAGATTTTAGTAGAAAAAGTAGCAAGCGTTTTTTCTACTGGGACTGATGAGCTATTAGAATTTGAATTAGTATTTACTGTTTCATTAGAATTTTTATTTTCAGATGTGTTATCACTTTCTTCAGAAGTTGTATTTTCAGGCGTATTATTGTTTTCGCCAGAAGAAGTATTATTAATTTCTTCTGTATTAGAAGTGTTACCGTTCTTCAGATTTATTTGTTGATGTTTTAGTAGCATCATAGTTATTTTTATCATTATTTTTAGGTTGGAAGAAAAAATAATAGCAAATTCCTCCAACAATTAAAAATATAATAATTATTACTAATATAATTAAATTTTTTTTCTTCATAAATATCACCAGTTTTAGTCTAACCAAAAAAAATAAATTTATTATATATAATTTTTAATTAAGTCATTTTTAAAAATTATAATTTTCTTAATGTTATGTTTTTAAAGCAAAAAAAAATCAAAAGGAATTGCAAAAAGATATAAGAAGATATTTTGATAAAATTAATAATTTATATGAATTTTTAAGTGATTTCAATAATAAAATTGCAATATTATGTAAAATGTGGTATATTATTAATAAGTACTTGTTGAAAGGGACTTTGTATAAATATAGGAGGCAATAAAATGAAAATTAAAATCTTTACATCAAGTGAGAGCCCAGAATTTGCAGTTCGGAAAGCTAATCGGTTTATAAGAAACCTATATGAAAAAGGATTCGAAGCTATGCAAGTTAAAATAAGTGAGACAAATGATTTTTGGGATGGATATGGTCAATATACATTGAAAGTATGGTATGAAGCAAAAGAAAAGGCCATCTTACGAAAAATTAATTTTGTGGATCACTATGAATCTCAACAAGATGCTTTTAATGAGTTAGAAAACATATCGGATAGCGAATATGTGGATATAGACATTTTCGAATGTAACTCATTTTGGGCTGGTAAAGAAGTCTCTGGAGTTGTATTATTTTAGAATTCCAAAAAACAAGGTAAAGAGTGTTCCTAAATAGGATACCCTCTTTATCTTGTTTTTTATAAATAAGATTTAATCTAGATTTAGGTCAAGTTTTTAGACGCATTTGTACATATTGAAAACATTATACTAAATATGTTTATCTTGTCCATGAATTTTTAAACGATTGCAATACAAATATTGACAATTTATAAAAATAAAAGTATAATTAATATGCAAACTAAAAAAAGGAGAAAAAGGATATGCTTGCAAAATATTGGAAAAAGATAGGAATGCTAATATTAATAATAGCATGTGTATTTAATATAATGAGTAAATTAGTAAATAAATTATCTTTAAACAAAGAAATGATATATTCAGCAGAATTTATGTATAATCAAGAAGAAAAAAACCAAACAAAATAATTTGAAAGACTTGAAAAAAATTAATAAATATGCTATGATAAAAAACAGTCATGTTATTTAAGTCAAGAAAGAGGTGAACATAGATGAAAACAGAGATACAACCACAATACAACCAAACAACTATTACATGCGCATGTGGTAATGTTTTAGAAGTTGGGTCAACTAAAAAAGATTTAAAAGTAGATGTATGCTCAAAATGCCATCCATATTGGACAGGTAATTTAAGACAAGAAACAGCTGGAGGTAGAGCAGATAAATTTAAGAAAAAATATGGTCTTGCATAAGACAGAAATAAGGATAAAAGTAAAAAAAGCTTTTATCCTTATTTTTTTCTTGCAAAATCCGACAAAATGTAATAAAATAAAAAAGCAAAATAATGACTTTAGATTAAATAAGGAGGGCTAAATGGACACATCAAGCGAAATAAAATTACAAGAAGAATATATAAAGAAAGTAAAAAAAATAAATCAAGATAAAAATTTTAAATATACCATTTTAACAATGGGGTGCCAATTAAATGAAAATGATTCAGAAAAGTTATGTGGTATGTTAGAAAAAATGGGATATACAAAGACAGAAAAACAAAATGACGCAGATTTGGCATTATTCAATACATGTTGCGTTAGAGAAAATGCTGAAGATAAATTATTTGGAAAATTGGGAGAATTAAAAAGACTAAAAGAACAAAAAGGAATTATTATTGCAATTGGTGGATGTATGATGCAAGAAAAACATATAACAGACAAAATAAAAGAAAGTTATCCATTTGTTGATATTTTATTTGGAACACATACACTACACAAATTTCCAGAAGATTTATATAAAGTAATTGAAGAAAAGAGAAAATTAGAAGATATACTTGATATTGATGGAAAAATTTATGAAGGATTACCAATAAAAAGAGACAGTAAGATAAAAGCTTCTGTAACTATTATGAATGGATGTAATAATTTTTGTAGTTATTGTATTGTCCCTTATGTTAGGGGAAGAGAAAGAAGTAGACAGCCACGTGACATTATAGAGGAAGTAAAAAAAATAGCTAAAGAAGGATATAAAGAAATTACATTATTAGGACAAAATGTAAATTCATATTTAAGAGTTGAGCGTGAAAAAAATATTCCATTTGAAGAATATCAAGGAGTAAATTCTTTTGCTACATTACTTAGAGCAATAAATAAAATAGATGGAATTGAAAGAATTAGATTTATATCACCACATCCAAAGGATTTTACAGATGATGTAATAGAGGCAATAGCAGATTGTGAAAAAGTTTGTAAATTAGTTCACTTACCACTTCAATCTGGAAATACAAAAGTATTAAAAGAAATGAATAGGAAATATACAAAAGAACAATATTTAAATTTAGTAGAAAAAATGAAAAATAAAATACCAAATTTAACATTATCTACTGATATTATTGTAGGATTTCCAGGAGAGACTGATGAAGAATTTAAAGATACTTTAGAAGTAGTAGAAAAAGTAAGATTTGAACAAGTCTATATGTTTATTTATTCAAGAAGAGTTGGTACACCTGGTGATAAAATGCAAAATCAAATTCCAGAAGATATAAAACATAAAAGATTTGATAAGCTAAAGGCTTTAGTTGAAAGTCAGATAGAAGAAAATAATAAAAAATATATTGGTACAACACAGAAAATATTAGTAGAAGGAGAAAGCAAGAATAATTCTAATATGCTATCTGGAAGAACAGAGAGTAATAAAGTAGTTATTTTTGAGGGCTCAAAAGAGCTAATTGACAAAATAATAAATATTAAAATTATTTCACAACATATGTGGTATTTAAAAGGTGAGATATTAAAATAGTTTAAATACAAAAGTTTATTAAAATTTTAGGTTTAAAAACTAAAAAATATAATTGTAAAGAAAGGAAATAAAAAATGGCAGAATTTTCACCTATGATGCAGAGGTACCTTGAAACAAAAGAAGAATATAAAGATTGTATCTTATTTTATCGTTTAGGGGATTTTTATGAGATGTTTTTTGAAGATGCAATTACAGCATCTAGAGAATTAGAATTGACGTTGACAGGAAAGGATTGCGGACAAGAAGAAAGAGCACCTATGTGTGGAATCCCTCATCATGCTGCAGAGATTTATGTTTCAAGATTAATTAACAAAGGATATAAAGTTGCAATATGTGAACAATTAGAAGATCCAAAAACAACTAAAGGAATTGTAAAAAGAGGTGTTATTAGAGTTGTAACACCAGGTACATTGGTTGAGAGTAATATGTTGGAAGAAAGAAAAAACAACTATATTATGTCTATATATAAAACAGGAATATATTTTGGAATAAGCATATGTGATATCTCTACAGGAGAATTTTATTCTGCAGAAATTAAAGATAACAATAACTTTCCAATATTATTAGATGAAATTGCAAGATATACGCCATCAGAGTTAGTAATAAATTCTATGATGGCTAATTGTTTAGATGAAATGAACAAAATTAAAGAAAGATTTGAAAATGTGTATATAACAAAGTTTAATGATAAATTTTTCTCAGAAGAATTAAATAATATAAATTTAAGATTTAATGTTGTAGATAATAATGAAAGAAAAATTGAGAATTTAGCTGAGAAAAAATTAGCATTAAGTTCAATAAATGCACTAGTTCAATATATAGAGGACACACAAAAAACAAGTTTAGATCATATTAATAAAATAACAATATATAATCTTTCAAAATATATGGCTTTAGATATTAATGCTAGAAGAAATCTAGAAATAACAGAAAAAATGAGAGATAAATCTAAAAAAGGAACTTTACTTTGGGTACTTGATAAAACTTCTACTTCTATGGGAGGAAGATTACTAAGAAGATGGTTAAATGATCCACTAGTGGATGTGAATGAAATAAATAGAAGATTAAATGCAGTAAAAGAATTAAAAGACGATATTATTCTAAGAGGAGAAGTAATAGAAAATCTTAAAAAGGTATACGATATTGAAAGACTTGCGGGAAAAATGGCTTATGGAAATGCTAATGCTAGAGATATGGTTACATTAAAAAATTCTTTATTTAAATTACCAGAAGTAAAGCAAATATTGAAAAATTGTAAATCAGATTTACTTAAAGGATTATATGAAAAATTAGACGAACTTCAAGATATATATCAATTAATAGAAAAATCAATTGTAGAAGATCCACCTATGACAATAAAAGATGGTGGAATAATCAAATTAGGATATGATGAAGAAATTGATAAATTAAAAACAGCGCAAACAGAAGGAAAAACATGGCTTGTTCAATTAGAAGCAGAAGAAAAAGAAAAGACAGGAATTAAGAATTTAAAAATTGGTTTTAATAAGGTTTTTGGATATTTTATTGAAGTAACTAAATCTTATTTAGATCAAGTACCAGATAGATTTATAAGAAAACAAACATTAACTAATGCTGAAAGATATATAACAGAAGATTTGAAAAACTTAGAAAATCAAATATTAGGAGCAGAGGAAAAGGTAATAAATCTTGAATATAATGCATTTGTTGAAATTAGAGAAGAAATATCTAAAAATGTAACAAGACTTCAAACAACGAGTGAAGTTATTTCAAGTTTAGATGTATTAACATCTTTTGCGCAGGTTGCAGAAGATTTTAATTATTGCATGCCTGTAGTAGATTCATCAGGAACAATTGATATAAAAAATGGTAGACATCCTGTTATAGAAAAGATATTAGGTGAGGGAATTTTTGTTGAAAATGATACATTTTTAGACAAAGGAGATAATAGACTATCTATTATTACAGGTCCTAATATGGCAGGTAAATCTACATATATGAGACAAGTTGCATTAATTACTTTGATGGCTCAGTGTGGAAGTTTTGTACCAGCTGAATCAGCTAATATTGGAGTTGTAGATAAAATTTTTACAAGAGTAGGGGCATCAGATGATTTAAGTATGGGACAAAGTACATTTATGGTAGAGATGATGGAAGTAGCGACTATATTAAAAGAAGCAACACCTAATAGTTTGGTTATATTAGACGAAATAGGAAGAGGAACTTCAACATATGACGGATTATCTATTGCTTGGGCAGTAGCGGAATATATTGCAGATAAACAAAAATGTGGAGCTAAAACTTTATTTGCTACTCATTATCATGAATTGACTGAATTAGAAAATAAAATAGAAGGAATTAAAAATTATTCAATAGCAGTTAAAGAAAAAGGAGAAGATATTATTTTCTTAAGAAAAATTGTAAGAGGTGGAACAGATGAAAGCTATGGAATTCATGTGGCTAGATTAGCAGGAGTTCCAAAAGTGGTAACACAAAAAGCAAATGAAATCTTACGTTCTTTAGAAAAAAAGAACATATTAACAGGAAAAAAACAAGATAAAAAGCAGGTAGAAGGTCAATTTGATATGTATAATTATAAATTAGCAGAGATTGCACATGAAATTGATAAAGTTAATTTAAATGAATTAACACCTATAGATGCTTTAAATACATTGGTTCGCATAAAAGAAAAAATGAAATAATTCTTGACAAAAATACATAAAAATAATAAAATATGTATGCTGAATAAGCAAAAAAGCAACACATATATAGTGTTGTCTTTTTATTGCGAAAAATACACAAAAGGAGGAAATAAAAATGGAAAAAGAAGAAAATATTTTAGAATATGAGAAAATAGGAAAATTAATTCGCAAGTTTTCAATACCATGTATCATATCATTATTAGTAAATTCTCTATACAATATAGTTGATCAAATTTTTATTGGATGGGGTGTCGGATATTTAGGAAATGGTGCAACAAACGTTGTATTTCCACTAACTATGATATGTCTAGCATTTGCATTAATGTTTGGAGATGGAGCATCTGCTTATTTAAGCCTTAAGTTGGGGCAAAAGAAAAATAAAGAAGCTGCAAAAGGAATTGGAAATGGTATTAGTTTATCAGTAATAATATCTATAATTTTATTTACTATTATAGAATTATTTTTACCAACATTATTAAATGTATTTGGTTGTACAGATGAATTTATGAGTTATGCTTTATCTTATGGACGAATTATAGGAGTGGGTTTACCATTTATGATAATAGGAACTACTTTAAACTCTATGATAAGAGCAGATGGAAAACCAAAATATGCTATGACATCTATGGTCATAGGAGCAATTTTAAATGTTATTTTAGACCCTATTTTTATTTTTGCTTTTAAAAAAGGAGTAGAAGGAGCAGCTATAGCAACTGTAATTAGCCAAATAGTAACATTTGTTATAAATATTTTATATATTAAGAAATTCCAGTCAATTAAATTAAATAAAAAATCATTTAGACTTAAATTAAATGTAGTATCAAAAGTATCTGCACTTGGAATTAGTAGTTTTATAACACAGATGAGCATTGTTTTAGTTATAGCATTTGAGAACAATTTATTAAAGAAATACGGAGGAGAATCAAAATTTGGTTCAGAAATACCAATAACAGTATTAGGAATTGTTATGAAAATAAGTCAAATATTAAATAGTATTATTATTGGGATTTCAGCAGGAGCACAACCGATTTTAGGATATAATTATGGAGCTAGAAAGTTTGAACGAGTTAAAGAAACACTAAAAATAGTTTTAGGATTAAGTGTTATAATTAGTACAATAGCATTTATATTATTTCAAACAATACCAGATAAATTAATTTCAATCTTTGGTAGTGGAGATGAAAATTATATGGAATTTGCTTGTATTGCTTTTAGAACTTATTTAATGTTGTGTATTTGTAATGGAATACAAATACCTTCAGGAATATTCTTCCAAGCAATAGGAAAAAGTATAAAGAGTGCAATATTATCATTATCTAGACAAGTGTTGTTTTTAATACCTGCTATGGTAGTGTTTGGACATATGTTTGGAATACAAGGAGTTTTATATTCAGGACCTTTTGCAGATGGATTAGCCTTTATTATAGCTAGTATATTATTGATTAATGAAGTAAGACAATTAAGAAACGGAACTGAAAAAAGTATATTAAATAAAGAAGTAAATAATAATGTAAAGAATACTGAAAATAAACATGTTATAATTACTTTATCTAGAGAGTATGGTTCAGGTGGAAGATATATAGGAAAATTAGTTGCTGAAAAACTAGGAATTAAACTTTATGACAAAGAATTCATTACTGAAATTGCTGAAGAAACAGGACTATCTGAAGAATATATTAAAGAAAATGAACAAAAGAGAGAAAATTTATCAATATTAAACAATGGCTATTATTTTGGATTAAATAATGCGGATGAATTATTTATTAAAGAATCAGAGTTAATAAAAAAAGTAGCTAATGAAAAATCTTGTGTTATTGTCGGAAGATGTGCTGATTATATTTTAAGAAATAGAGAAGATGTTCTAAAAATATTTGTTTATAGTGATATTGAAAATAAAATAGAAAGAGCAACTAAGTTTTATGGGTTAAATAAAGAAAGTGCTAAAAAAGAAATTAATAGAATTGATAAGTTAAGAGCAAATCATTATAAATATTATACAGAAAACGATTGGAGAGATAAATCAAATTATGATATTTGCATAAATAGTGATGCTTTGGGAGTGGAAAAGGCATCAGAAATAATTTGTGATATAGTAAATAACAAAGTAACTGTATCATAAAACCAAAATAAAGCTAAGAAAGTATATCAAATAATGGAAATTTTTTGATATACTCCTTAGCTTTTTATTGTATTTTATTATATTTTCTCAATTATTTAATTTCTCTTTTTTATATAAGAAAAAATTACCATTGATTATATAAAATAATATATATTACAATTCTATTAGGAGGGATTTTATGAGATTTATAAAATATAAGGGTAAAGAAATTCTAAGAAAAGAGTTAAAAGGATGTTATAAATTTTTTATTAAAGAATCAAATTGTAATGAAAATAGTAAAGGCTATGGATTAATTAGAGATAAGAGTAAGCTAGAACCAGAAGTCGCAAGTATAGCATCAGTAGGTTATGGATTTGCAGCATTAGTAATAGGAGTTGAAAGAAACTGGATTACATATAAAAAAGCTTTTGAGAGAACTAACAAAACATTAGATACATTTTTAAATAATATGGAATCTACAAATGGATTTTTTTATCATTTTATTAATATGAAAACGGCTCAAAGAGAATGGAAATCAGAAGTTTCTATCATAGATACGGCAATATTTATTTGTGGAGCTCTTCTTGCAGGAGAATATTTTGGAGGTGAAATTAAAGAAAAGGCAGAAAAACTTTACGAGAGAATAAATTGGAATTGGTATACAGACAAAAGCGTTAATCAATTTTATATGGGATATTCTAAAGAAAAAGGTTTTTGGGGACATTGGGATATGTATGCAGAACAATTGATGTTATATGTTTTAGGAGTAGCTTCGCCGACGTATGCAATAGATAAAATTATGTATGATTCGATAAAAAAAGAAAAAATGGATTATTTAAAAATAAAAGATATAGTTTATACATACGGAGGAACCTTATTTACATATCAATATTCACATGCTTGGATTGATTTTAGAGGATTAAAAGATAAAAATGGAATAGATTGGTTTGATAATTCAATAAAAGCAACACTTGCAAATAGAGAGTATTGTATAAATAATGCTAATAAATTTAAAACTTTTAATGAAAACTCATGGGGATTAACTGCATGTGTAGGACCAAAAGGGTATTCAGGCGGATTTGGAGCGATGCCAGCACTCTCTAATTTAGAAGAACAAAATGATGGAACAATTTCTCCTTGTGGTGCATTAGGTTCAATAGTATTTACACCAGAATTTAGCATAAAAGCAATAGAAAATTACTATAATAATTTTCCAAAACTTTGGTGCAAATATGGTTTTAGAGATGCTTATAACTTGGATGTTGATAAACCTTGGTATTCAGAGGAATGTATAGGAATAGATAAAGGAATTTCCATGATTATGATTGAAAATTATTTTACAGGACTTATTTGGAAATATTTTATGAAAAATAAATATATAAAAAGTGGATTAGAAATATTAGGCTTTACAAAAGAAAGAGAGGCAGTAGGAGTATGAAAGATGAAAAATTGTATGAACTATTAAACCAAATGACATTAGAAGAAAAGATAGGACAACTTATTCAAGTTGCCGAAGAAGTTTTTTTGATGGATAATACTGATATTGTAACAGGTCCACTAAAAGAATTAGAACTATCTGAACAAATGCTATATAATGTGGGATCTATATTAAATATAGTAGGGACAGAAAAAGTAAGAAAATTGCAAGAAAAATATTTATCTAAAAATAGATTAAAAATACCATTAATATTTATGGCAGATATTATAAATGGATACAAGACCGTTTTACCGATACCACTTGCTCAAGGTTGTTCTTGGGATAGCAAAGTTGTATATGATTGTACTCAATTATCTGTAAAAGAAGCAAAAATATCACGGAGCAGATGTTAATTTTTCACCAATGGTAGATTTAGTAAGAGATTCAAGATGGGGAAGAGTAATGGAATCAATAGGAGGAGAGGATCCTTATTTAGGACAAGTATTTGCTAGAGCTATGATTAAAGCACAAAAAGATATTAAAACTGAAAAAACGAAAGAAATGATATCATGTGTTAAGCATTTTGCAGCATATGGTGCTGTAGAAGCGGGAAGAGACTATAATACAGTTGATATGTCACAAAGAGAATTTAGGCAATATTATTTACCAGCATATAAAGAAGCAATTGATAGTGGTGCCGAAATGATAATGACATCATTTAATATTGTAAATGGAATTCCTGCTACAGTTAATAAATGGTTGTTAAAAGATTTATTACGAAATGAATTAGGATTTAAAGGAATAGTGATCTCTGATTATTCAGCAATAGAAGAGACAATTAAACATGGAGTTTCAAAAGATAAAAAAGATGCAGCATACAAAGCAATTACAGCAGGAGTAGATATAGATATGATGTCTAATGTATATGCAGGTAATTTAAAACAACTTGTAGAAGAAAAACTAGTTTCGGAAGAACTAATTGATGATGCAGTTCTAAGAGTTTTAAGATTAAAAAATTCATTAGGATTATTTGAAGATCCATATAAAAACATAGATAACAGAGAGGAAAATGACTTACTATCAAATAAAGAAAATCTTGAATTAGCAAGAAAACTAACAACAAAAACAATTGTACTATTAAAAAATGAAAATAATATATTACCATTAAATCATAAACAGAAAATAGCATTAATTGGACCATATGCAGATAATATTGCAATATTAGGTTCATGGTCTATGTTTTCAGATAAATCTAAAATTACAACATTAAAAGAGGCTTTTGAGGCTAAAATAGGAAAAGAAAATGTGATTTATGCGAAAGGAAGTGAAATTCTGGAAGAAAGAGAGATAAATCAAATTTTGCAATCAGATGGAGGAACAATGATTCATACAGAAAATGAAGAAGAAAAATTAACACAGTATTTAAAAGAAGCAAAAGAAGCTGCTAAGCAAGCAGATGTTATTGTTTTAGCAATAGGTGAACATTATAGGCAAAGTGGAGAGGCTTGTTCGAGAGCTAATATTGATATTTCTAATATACAAAAAAGATTAGTAAATGAACTTGCTAAATTAAATAAAAAAATAGTTGCTATTATGTTTAATGGAAGACCAATAGTTTTAAGAGATATTTCAGAAAAAGTTAATGGATTATTAGAAGCATGGTTTCCAGGAACAGAAGGCGCAAATGCAATTACAGATATAATTTTTGGAGATGCTAATCCTTCAGCTAAATTGACAATGAGTTTTCCTCAAGCAACTGGACAATGTCCTATATATTATAATCATTATAATACAGGCAGACCACATGAGAGCAATGTTAGGTATGTTTCGCGTTATCAAGATATTCCAACAGAAAGTTATTATCCTTTTGGATATGGATTGTCTTATTCAAAATTTATATATTCTTGCTTAAATTTGAGTAATAAAGTATTAACAAAAAATTCAAAAATAAAAGTATCTGTAAAAATAAAAAATGATAGCAATAGAATTGGAGAGGAAATTGTCCAATTATATATTCAAGATTTAGTTGCAAAAGTTGTAAGACCAGTAAAAGAATTAAAAGCTTTTCAAAAAGTTGTAATTTTGCCAAAACAAGAAAAAGAAGTGACTTTTGAGATTAGTGAAGATATGCTTAAGTTTTGGGATGAAAATTTGAGATATGATTCAGAAAATGGCGATTTTAAAGTTTATATTGGAACTAATTCAGAAGATACATTGTTTGATATATTTTCGTTAAAAAAATAAGAGAATACAAGGAATTTAAAAAAGAGGTCACAAAGTGACCTCAAAGTAATTTACTAAAGTTCAATTTTTGGCTGATATTTCTCAAGCCACATATTAACCTGGCGAAGATAAGCCATAAGTTGAGGTCCGACCATTTGGTGTCAGAAAACAACACGGATAGCAAATTGCTGAGGCTACAAGAAAAATTGAAAATTAAAAAATGGAAAATATTTGAAACTTAATTGACAAAAATTTCATTAATATGATATTATAATTATACTTAAATAGGAGGGATTGTAATTGGATAATAAGCTTGGACACTTAAAAAAAAGTGAAACAAAAAATGAAAGGAACGTATTAATTGGTGGAGCTTGGCCTTATGCAAACAGTTCTTTACATTTAGGACATTTAGCAGCATTAATTTCTGGGGATTTTTTAAAAAGATATCATGAGTTATTAGGAGATAATGTTTTATATGTTTCTGGAACCGATTGCCATGGAACACCTATTACAGAAAGGGCTAAACGTGAGAAAATAGAGCCAAAAGACATTGCAGAAAAGTATCATAATGAATTTAAAAGTATTTTTGAAAAAATGAATTTTTCTTATGATTTATATACAAAAACTTGCGATGAATATCATAAGAAACATGTCGAAGAAATGTTTTTGAAAATGTACAAAAATAAATACATTTATCCTAAAAAAAATTTACAACCATATTGTAAACATTGTGGCAAATTTGAAGCCGATAGAGAATTGGAATTAATTTGCCCAAATTGTGGCTTAGTTACAAAAGGAGATCAATGTGATTGTGGATATGTTCCTAATGAAGATGATTTAATTGGAGCAACATGTAGAGAATGTGGAAATAAAACTATACAAAAAGAAAATACACATTTATATATAGCATTGTCGAAATTTCAAAGTCAGATAGAACAATATGTTAAAGAAAAACAAAAGAACTGGAGAATTGCATCAATAAATGAAACAGAAAAATATTTAAAAGAAGGATTGAAAGATAGAGCGGTAACAAGAGATTTATCTTGGGGTGTTGATATTCCAGTTGAAGGTTTTAAAGACAAAAAAATGTATGTATGGATTGATGCTGTATTAGGATATATTACAGCAACACAAAAAATTTGTGAAGAAAAAGGATTAAATTGGGAAGAGTTTTGGAAAGAAGATAATAATATTAAAATGTATATGTGCCATGGAAAAGATAATATAACATTCCATACTATAATCTTACCAGCCTTGTTGATGGCTATGGAAGAAAATTATCACTTACCAGATGTGATGGTTGCGACACAATACTTAAATATAAACTCTGAAAAGATATCAAAAAGTAAAGGCAATGGAATAACAATCAAACAAATGGTAGACGAATATAATGTGGATTCTTTAAGATATTATATGATAGCATATGGACCAGAAAATAAAGATGTAGATTTTACAGTAGAAAATTATATTAATGTACATAATTCAGATATAGTAAATAAATTTGGAAATTTTGTAAATAGAACTTTAAAATTCAAAGGTTTGGATGAAATTCTTTTAGGCATTATGGATACGCAGATGAAAGAAAAAATTGATGAAACTTATAAAGAAGTATCTGAATATATAGAAAGTCTGGAATTTAAGAAAGCGTGTAGTAAAATAATTGAGTTAATTGAGATGGGAAATAAATATTATGATGAAAGAAAGCCATGGATACAAAAGAGAGAAAATATAGAAGAATTTAATAATACCATTTATACTTGTACTAATATAATTGCTAATTTATCTAATCTAATTGAACCAATAATGCCACAAACATCTAAGAGATTAAGGGAATATTTAAAAATTGAAAGACCATTATGGAAACAAATACAAATAAAAGAAAAAATATCTCTTGGTAATATAGAAATACTTTTCGAGAGAATTGATATTAACAAAAATAGATAAAGATAAAATCAAAACAGCATAAGTAAATACTGATTTTTCTTTTATTTTTATATATAAAAGAAACTAGAAAAAGAATTAAACGAGAAGTATTATTAAACAGGAAAAAATTGAAATGAATTAGTTGAAAATAAAAAAGAACCCAAATTGAGAGAACTCTAATAAGGACAAAATTTTTCTTATGGATTTCTTCCAAAATTTTATTGTGTTAGATAGCCATTTAAAGATATAAATTATTTTAGTCTAATTTGTAGTGAAAATCAATTTATGGAGGTTTTAGTTATGGTAGAGATAACTTATCACAAAGAAGGGGATTATTTTGTTCCTGACTTATATTTAGAAAAGGAAGATTATGAAAAAAATTATATTATTGGAAAGTATGGTCATTTAAGATTAGAGTATTTGAAAAATTACAAAAAGGCTGAGTATATAATAATGTTTATGAGCAGGACTTTAAGAAAACATATTGTAGAAACTGATAAACAAGCTAAGCAAAGATTTGAACTACTTATGGCACAAATGCTAGAAAAAAATCCTATTGACGAAGATTTGAAAAATACTGATCCTTTAAAATGGACTGGACTTATGAATAATTATAAACATTCAGTAGAAGAAATTATATTTAAAGAATTGATTTATTGTTAGAATAAAATGGAGTAGTGTGTGCTACTCCATAATTAGCCTAATAATTTAATTGCAGTTTGTCCAAGTAAACTAACAATTTCAGCATAAAACCATCCATGTTTACTTAAATGATTGGATATTTTATTAAAGAATGCTCTTCTTTTATCGATATGGCTAGTTTTTTCGAAATTTTCAATTATTTCTTTAGTTTCTTCTAATAATTCTAATAACTCTTGTTTTTCATGTTCATCATTACATTTTTCTTCAATTTGTTTTTGAATGCTTGAAATTGAATTATCTATATTAATATTAGAATTAGTAATATTTCCTGTAAAAACAGTACTATTAGTTGCATTTATGTATGTGGAATTATTGTTTAATGTATTTTTATTATATAGTTCTTTTCTTTCAAAATAACTTCTTCCCGCTTGTGTAATAACTGCATCATAAACTGTATCTGATGCCCAAAAGACATTAATTAATCCATTGTTTTTAAGAGTTCCTATTATTCCTCTATAAATATCTTTTTTATCATTTTCAATTTTTTCTTGTAAAAATTCTGTGATGTTACCATTTTGATTGTCTATTTTTATTATATCTGCTAATAATTTTTCTTCTTCATTTACTAATATACTGAGCAATTCAGTTCGCCTGCCTTTCTTATCAAAATATTCTAAAGCTTCAGGAGTAAGTGTTACAAACCACTCTCCACCAATAAAAAAATTATAATTTGAAATATAATCACACATTTGTAAAGTTTCCATAGTATCTTTTATGCAAAATCTCATACGTTCTGGAAATTCATCTGATGATCCATTTACTGAATAATCATTAGTTTGCTTATATTTTTCCAAAAACACACTTAACATATCTTCTGCATTTTGACTTAATACATTCATATCATTTTTCTCTTTCTTTCTTTTAATTCTCATTTCTTTTTCGGTAGATTTTATCATTTTATCTATTTGCTTGTTTAATTCTTTTTCTAGCTTTTTTGTATCAATTTTTATTTTGAAATTAGACATCCAAATGCTCCTTTTACTCATATTAATTTTTTATACACCTTTTCAACTCAGCCACACAATCAGATTCAATCATTCTCTTCCATTACTGCTTTACCATTTTTCAAACTAATTTAATGCTCCTGACATAATTCTAAATTTAGGCATATTGTTCCAAATTTCTTGTAATTTGCTAAAATTTTCATTAGGATTTAGCATTAAGTTCGCTAAATTATCTAATTCTTTATATTCTTCTTCAGATAATTCAAATTTCTTATCTTGTATATATTTAGGCATATGTAAGAATATAATTTCATCATTCATTAGTGAATGGAAATCGTAAAATAATCCTCTTATTGAAGCTTTTAGTCCTAGAGTGGGTGGATCAGAAGAGTATAAAATAGTTTCAGGTCTATATTTATTCTGTCTTATACCTAAATAAGCATTTGCACTAAATAAAAATTTATCATAAGGAATATCATTCAAATCAAATCCCATTTCATGGTCTGGACAATGCTCATCTGCATCTACTAATCTCCATCTATTTTCTTTTTCATCAAAATATTCTGTAATCCAGTGGTCATAACATATTCCATTATAATGTATATATTCAGCAAATCCACTTCTAGCTCTAGCTGATATTCCCTTAGCTTTTAATATACTTGCTAATAATATAGATTGACTTCTACAAGTAACATGAACTTTGTCTTTTGCTTCTCTTTTTGTAGTATAGTTAGGATTTTTTCTTAATAATTCAGCTATTACACTTTGTGCTGTTGGGAAAATGTCATCTTCATATTCTAATCTAGTAATTTGAACTTTAGTCATATCTCCCCAAAAACAATCTTTTTTATTTCTGATTTGTTTATCTCTAAAAGCTACTGGATGGATTATTTGCATTCTTTGTAATATACATAATTGTTCAATATCATCTGGCAAGTTTTTTGCAAAGTCCTTATAATAACCCAAATCTGTAAATTGACTTGTTTGCTTATAAAATTCTAATATTTCTTTTTTCATATATTATACTTTCCTTTCATTATTTTTCCTAATATTTGCAAGCCTTTATAAATTCTTTAAAAATTCTATTCATTTTTTCATCCTTTGCATATAAGCTTTCTGGATGAAATCTAACACCGATATAAAATTTTTTATTTTTAGATTCAATAACATCAGGGTAACCATCTTCACAAAATGCAACTTTATCAAGACTTGGGCAGTCTTTTATCGTCCTTTTATGTCTAGAATTTACCATTATTTCAGTTGTTTCTACTATGTTATAGAATTTTGAGTTTTTATCAATTTTGATATTATGCACATATTCATCAAATGACTTATCATGCTTATCAGGGTTATGTATTTTATAGGTTGTTCCGCCAAGAGCTCTAGCAATATTATTTTGACCTGCACATATTCCTAATATAGGTATATCATTATCATAACAATATTTTGAGATTATACTTTCATAATTATCAGTTTCAAGACCACCTTGTAATATAATTCCATTACATAATTTAATTTGTGCAATCAAATTTTCTTTTTCTTCTATTGATAAATTATCTTTCCATTCATCTCCACAATAATTAATGCCCGATTCAGTAGGTAAAATTCCAATTGCTATACCTCCATTATCAAATATAGCTTGTTTTATTTCATCTCGTACAAAAGTATCTATTTTATTTGATTTATATGTAGCATAGTGTTTTGATACAATGCCAATTATAGGTTTATTCATTGCTTTCCTCCGTATTATTCTTTTCTTTCAAATTCTTCTTATTTGCACTTTTCAATTTTTTTGGTTTGTCTAATTTGTTATCATCTAAATATTTATAGTTTAGTGCATTATTTTTAGTAATGACTGTTTTTCCTAATTTTTCTTCTAAATTATCTCTAGCTACTTTTGCAACATTTCCACCCATTTGGGCTATTTTTATATTTTCTTTTAATCCATAGGGTTTATGTTCTTGTGCAAGTTCTCTAGTTGCAATTTCACCTAGATCAGTTAATGTCACTTCTATATCCGTCATATTATCTCTTAATGACTCTTTTCTAATTCCTTTAAATTCTTTGTATTCTGAAGCTTTCATACCAGACCATTCTTTATAAATTTCATTTGTAAGTATCCCATATTCAACATTTTTAGTTATGCCTCTTTCTTTCCATACGTCTGTAAGTTTACGTCTATCAACAACTCCTGTTAATCTTTGCTTAATCCATTTGTCATCATATCCACGACTTCTATAATAATCAACAGCACGATTAACAGCAAGTTCTGGGTCAAATACTTCATCAATTCTCTCTTTTCCCATTTGAGCAAGCCAAAGTTTAAATGGCTCTGCTTTTGGACTTGGAATTGATTCAATTAATCTCAATATTCCTTGTGTATCTAATGTATCTGTTAAATAGTTTTTTCCATCTTTTTGAGATTTCATTTTCAGTTGTACGCATTTTGCGTACAACTCACTCTTTTCTTCTTCTGTCATTCTTCTTTTTAGCGTATTCCAGTAATTTCTTGGATTATTACTTTCAGTTAAAGCACTAATAATATCAACCACACTAAAATAGTAATCTTCCTTTTCACTATCCCAAATACTTCTTATTTCGCTACCTTCGAAAAGATTTGAAATTGTTTCTAATTTATTATTATCCATTTAGGCATCACTTTCCTTTATAAATTTATTATTATGCTCAAATTATATCAATTTTCTTCCATTTTTTCAATAAAAATAAACAAATTTTTGTTGACTTTTACCTAAAATGATGATATATTATGTGTACCATTTAATATGGTAACTGAAAAATTGAATAATGACACACATAAAAGTTACTTAGCATAATCCATAATTGTTTGGGGTTCCAGTCTGGGTTTAACTTGTTCCGATACAGTATATAGTGTATAGTTGCTAGTTTATAAGTAAAATGATAGTAAAATTGTCTAGTAATAGGTAAAGACCGTTTGGATATGTGCAAATATAATTAGTACAAAATTTATTGTTACTGATTTTATTTGTCATTCCAAATAGGTCTTTTTGTTATGCAAAAAAGTCTATATAGATATTGCCCTATATTCTTACAACGCATAGCAAAAGATACTGAAAAAATTTTATGCTAGGTAGCTTGATAAAATTTTTCAGTAGTCAAAATAATATTTGAATGAAAATGAAAATATTATTTTGATTTGGCGAATCCAAACATAAATTATCTATCGCAAGATTAGATAATTTATGAGCCCTCCGCAAGGAGCCCACTGACATCTTTCCAAAACAAAGTTTTGAAAGTGTCATAGTGGGTTACATACTTTCGTTAGAAAGTTATGTAACAGCTCCATTTGGTCGCTTCTTACTACCTGCAAGAAAGGATATTTTATATGGACAAAACAAACTATTCAGTAGCTAGAGTAGAAACTTATACTAAAACAAGTATAACTAAAGCAGAAAGACACAACGAAAGAAAAAATAAATCATATTCTAATATGAATGTTGATTTAGAGCAAACACACAACAATATACATTACAAAAGATGTGAAACTACCTATAATGAGAAATTAAAAGAAATGCTTGATATTGGACAAGTATCATTAAGAGGCTTAAGAGAAAATGCAAAACTATTTGATGAACTTATATTTGATATTAACTCTGATTATTTTGAAAAACATGGTGGTTATGAATTTGCAAAAGAATTTTATGAAAGAGCTTTTCACTTTGCTGAAAAAGAAATGGGAACCGATAACATTATATCAGCAGTAATGCATGCAGATGAAATAAATATAGCTTTAACAGAAGAATATGGAAAGCCTATATACCATTATCACTTGCATGTTGTAGCACTTCCTGTTGTAAGAAAAGAAGTAAAATGGACTAAAAAATGTAAAGATCAATCTTTAATTGGAACTACAAAAGAAATAATAAATCAAGTAAGTCATAGTAATAAATGGAAGTCAGAGCAAGTATTAGATAATCAAGGAAAGCCTGTATATGATAAAAAAGGAAATGCAGTTTTAATAAAATCATACAGCCTATTACAAGATAGATTTTTTAAGTATATGTCTGATAGTGGTTATAAAGACTTTATTCGTGGTGTAAAAGGCAGTAATCAAGAACATTTAAGCGACTTGCAGTTTAAAATTAAGAAAGATACTGAAAGACTAGAAAAAATTACAAGTCAAGTCGAAGAAAAGGAATCTTCTTATAATTCTTATATGAAATATGATAAGCAAATTGAAGATATTTCAAATTTAGGAAAGCAAAAGAGATTTTCAAAGAAAATTGAATTAGAGCAAGAGGATTATGAGAGTCTAACTGAATATGCTAAAAAAGGAATTGTAGCAGATAAAGAAATTTATGAACTTAATAATAGAATTGATAATTTAAGAAATGCAGTAGATAAATGGAAATCTTTATATGATGACATTGTAGAAAAAACAAAAGATTACTTCCATGCTATAAAACTTGCCCCACAAAAAGTTTTTGACTTATTTAAAGGACTATTTTCTAAAGAGAAACAAGATGAGTTAGAAAAACAAAAAATTGAACAAGAAAAAATACAAGCTGAAAGAAAATCTCGTGAAGAAGCTAGAGAAAAAGAAAGACTTGAAAAGCAGAAACTAAAAAACTCTCCTGAATACAAGAAAAGGAGGACTGACAGAGATGCAAGATAATATAGTTTATAAATTAGAATTAACAGCTGAAGAATATGAATATCTAGAAAATTTAAAGAAAGAATATTACGAGAAATTAAGTAAAATGACTAAAGAAGAAAGATTGCAATATTTTAGAGACAACTATTGTAATGAGCAAAAATTGAACTTTGAAAAAGAAATAAACGGCACAATATACAAAGTAAATACTCACTTTGATGAAAATGCTGAAGAAAGCATTTTAAATAAACTTTTTAGACTAACAAAAAAATCTTAAGAATCACTTGAAGTATAAAAACGAATATGATATTATGTGAACACTACAAATTAAAACTTTGTAATACTTTATATCTTATTCGGCTGTCTAAAGGAAAGGAGTTGTTATGGGACAGTCAAATAACGAAAAAATAACTGCTTTGTACTGCCGTTTATCAAGAGATGATGAACAGCTAGGAGAAAGCAATAGTATTAAAAATCAAAAATCAATTTTAAGTAAATATGCTAAAGATAATAATTTTATCAATACTAAATTCTTTGTAGATGATGGTTATTCTGGAACAAGTTTTACAAGACCTGCTTTTATGGAATTAATGGAGCTTGCTGAACAAGGAAATATTGGAACAATTATAGTAAAAGACCATTCAAGACTTGGTAGAAATAGACTTATAGTAGGTCAATTATTAGAAGAAGATTTTGTTAGACTAAATGTTAGATATATTGCTATAATGGACAATATTGATACTGATAAAGGTTTAAACGATTTTCTTCCTATACAAGATTGGTTTAACGAAATGCATGCTAAAAACACAAGTCAAAAAGTTAGAGCAGTATTAAAGAACAAGGGTAATTCTGGTATTCCAACTACAAGCTATCCACCTTATGGTTATTTAAAATCTCCAGAAGATAATACAAAATGGATAGTTGATGAGCCTGCTGCAAAAATTGTAAGAAAAATTTTTGACTTATGTATTCAAGGTTATGGCACAACACAAATTGCTAGAATTTTAAAAGAAGAAAATATAATGACACCAACAGAATATAGACAAAGCATTGGCTTAAAAACAAACACCGAATTACAAGAAGTCAAGCATTATTGGAATAATAGAACTATTGGTTTTATTTTAGATAGGCAAGAATATATTGGCGATACAGTAAATTTTAGAACTACTAAAAGGTCATTCAAAGATCATACCAAAGTTTTTCTTCCAAAAGAACAATGGAAAATATTTAAAAATACGCATGAGCCTATAATTGATGAAGAAACTTGGAATACTGTACAAAGAATTAGAAGCAATAAACGAAGAACTACTAAAACAGGAAAAGTCAGTATTTTCTCTGGGCATTTATTTTGCAAGGATTGTGGAGCTAAACTTTATTATTGTACTTCTAATAATTTTACACCAACTAAAGACTTTTATAGATGTTCTAATTATAAAAATAACTCTACACATTCTTGTACTAGTCATAATATAAAAGACTTTACACTAAGAGAATTAGTGTTAGATAATATAAAACAAGTAATATCCTATATTTCATCTTATGAAGACTTATTTATAAAAGAAAAATTAGATGCTTCACTAGAAGAACAAAGAAAAGAGGATATTTCAAATAAAAAGTTATTATCCCAATATGAAAAACGAGTAAAAGATATTGATAATTTGATACAGCATATTTATGAAGATAACATTTCTGGTAAAATTACTAATGATAGATTTGCAACTTTGTCATTAAATTATGAAAGAGAACAAAAAGACTTAAAAGAAAAAATTAATAAATTAGCTACTACTATTGATAAAACTAAACAAGAAGAAATTAATTTAACAGCTTTTATTGATAAAGTTAAAAAATATACTGAAATTAAAGAACTAACATCAGAAATTGTAAATGAATTAATTGATAAAATATATGTATATGAAAAAACTAAGTTGAATGGTAAGAAATATCAGCAAATAGACATTTACTATGCAGGAGTTGGGATAATAGGTATTCCATTAACTGAATCTGAATTTGAAGATGCCTTTCAGCAAAGTATTAAAAATATAAAAACAGCATAGCTTTTAAACTATACTGTTTTAGCCCAAAGGAGTACTTAACCAATAAATGTCCTTATTGGAAGTACTCCTTATTAAACTTTTTGTCTAATAATTTGGGTTCACTTCAAATGAGCCTCTATTTTTCTTAAATATCAAGTTTTGGAGAGTATTTCTTAAGCCACATATTAACCTGGCAAAGATAAGCCATAAGTTGAGGACCGACCATAAGTTGCCCAAACCACGGCCTTGAAAAAGCTTTACCATCTGTATTTAATATTTCTAATATATAATCATGATTAAGCAAATCATTAATAGGAGCATTCTTATCTTCCATAATTTTTGTTAACATTTGTTTTACCTTAGCTAAATAAGTAGGATTGTGTGTTTTTGGGTAAGGAGATTTTTTCCTATATATAATATCCTCTGGAAGAAAATCTTTGCAAATATATCTAAGTAAGCCTTTTTCTCTACCTTTTAGAGCTTTCCATTCCCAAGGAATATTCCATACGTATTGAGCTAATCTATAATCACAAAAAGGAACGCGAAGTTCAAAGCCATTATACATAGCCATTCTATCAGAACGATCCAATAGAGTTTGCATAAACCAATTTAAAGTAAGGTGAGATATCTTTCTTTTTTCTGCTGTTTCGGGAGAATCTGAATCTAAAATTTCTACTTCTGATAAACTTTCTTGATAGCGGTAATCAATGTATTCTTTTAAATTAATTTTATTACCTATATATGGATTCAATAGTTTTTGTCTTTCAGTTAGAGAAATAGACCAAGGAAAAGTATTGCTTTTTAAAGCATCTTCACGGAAAAACCACGGATATCCTCCAAATATTTCATCTGCACATTCGCCAGTTAGAGCAACTGTCATTTGTTTCTTTACATTTTTACAAAATAGCAACAAAGAAGAGTCGATATCTGCCATACCTGGCATATCACGAGCTATCATAGCATCTTCTAAAGCATCAGCAAGCTCTGGAGTATCGATTACGATTTTATGATGGTTTGTATGCAAATTATTATTCATTAAATCAATATAAAAACCATCAGAATTAGGTTGAAAATCACTTTTTACGAAATTTTTATCATTATCCACATAATCGATAGAGTAAGTATCTAAAGGTGGTAAACCTTGTTTTTCACAATAGTCAGAAGCAAATTTTGTAATAATACTAGAGTCCAATCCACCTGATAGAAAAGTACATAAAGGCATATCTGAGACTAATTGTCTAGTTATAGCATCATTTAGTAAAAATTTTAGTTTTTCACAAGTTTCTTCAAAAGTATCTACATGTTTTTCTGATTTTAATTTCCAATATCGTTTAATATTAAAACCATTTTTATTGAATATTCCAAAATGAGCAGGTTTTATTTCATAAATATTTTTAAAAACAGTAGTACCTGAAGTATGGGCAGGACCTATACCAAATAATTCAGATATACTTTGCTCATTTAAAACTTTTTTAACTCCTGGATATTGAAATAATGCTTTTATTTCGGATGAAAATACTAAAGTTTCATCTACTTTAGTATAAAATAAAGGTTTTACACCAAAGTGATCACGAGCTAAAAATATTTCGTTATTGTTAGTATCCCATATAGCAAATGCAAATATTCCATTTAAATGATTTATTACATTTTTTCCATAGTGTATATAACTTTTTAATAAAACTTCTGTATCTGAATGAGAATTTAAAGTAAAACCGTTTTCTTTTAAAGTTTCAGATAATTCTTTAGTATTGTAAATTTGACCATTATATACTAGTATATAAGATCCAAAAGAAAAAGTGTTAATCATTGGTTGCTTTCCGTCCTTTAGGGTCAACAACAATTAGTCTTTTATGTGCTAATGCAACATGTTTATCTATGTAATATCCTTCTTCATCTGGCCCTCTTTTAGCAAGACAATTATTCATGTTTTCTAAAATTTTTGTGTTTTGTGAAATATCTTTTTCAAAGTCAACAAATCCAACAAAGCCACACATATTCATACCTCCATTATATTTCTTTTAGTATATCTTTATATTATATGCAAAAAAATAAATAAAATTTATTGATTTCAAAAAAAGATTGTAGTAAACTATTAATGTGTAAAGAAAGGGAGATAGAAATGTACTTGAAAAATGTAATAAAGCATTTTGGACTAATTACACACCATAAATGGGTAGTATTTAAATTGTGTTGTAAAATTGGAGAACCATGGAGAGGGTTAGTACATGATATGTCAAAATATTCTCCAACAGAATTTATAGAAAGTAGTAAATATTACACTGGAAAACATTCTCCTATTAGTGAAGCTAAAAGAGAAAATGGATATTCTAAGGCTTGGCTACATCATAAGGGAAGGAATAAACATCATAGCGAATATTGGATAGATGAAAATGCACCAGATAAAATGCCAATTATACCGTATAAATATGCCGCAGAGATGGTGTGTGATAAATTAGCAGCTGGAATGGTGTATCAAGGAAAAAATTTTACTAAAGAATATGAATTAGAGTATTGGCTAAAAGAAAAGGAAAAAATAAAAATAAATCCTAAGACAGAAAAATTTGTTACAGAAGTATTAACACGGAGTTGCTAAAAACGGCATTGATAAAACACTAACAAAACAAAATATAAAAGAAATTTATAAAAAATATTGCAAATAAACATTGTAGCAACTATTGACAAAAAAAGAAATTACTTGTATAATTTTATAGTGACTTGAAAAAAGTCACAAATAAATTAGATAAAATTGAAACAGATATATACATATATCTTTAAGCAAGGGGGGAATTAGAATGGCACAACCAAAAAGAAGATGGTCAAAAGCAAGAACACATTCAAAAAGATCAACATGGAAAAAAGAAAATCCAACATTTTCAAGCTGCCCACATTGCCATGAACCAGTAATGCCACATAGAGTTTGCAAAAACTGTGGATATTATGATGGAAAAGAAGTAGTAGCTAAAAAAGAAACAGAAAATGCGTAAGTAAAAGTACATGAAAATTGAAATAAGCCAAAATTATTAACAAATAGGTTTAATAATTTTGGCTTATTTTGTATTAAAGGCTAGGACTTAGTTATATCAATAACACTTGACAAAAGGTTATTAATATTATAAACTATAGCAAATGACACAATGTCATAGTAAAAAGAGGTGTTTAATGTGCCAAAATCAACTTTTTTTAATTTAAATGAAGAAAAGAGAATAAAAATAGAAAAAGCATTAAAAACAGAATTTAGTAGAGGGTCTTTTGAAGAAGCTTCGGTAAGTAATATTGTAACAAATGCACAAATACCTAGAGGAAGTTTTTATCAATATTTTGAAGATAAAGAAGATGCCATTAAGTATATTATACAAAAATTTATTTTAGCAGAAGAAGAACTAATAAGTGAAATATTAATTGATACAAATGGAGATATTTTTGAATCAGCTATAAAGATGTATGACTATATGGTAGAAGAATTATTGAAAGATAACAGTTTTAAACTAGTTAGAAATATTTTGCAAGAATTAAAGAAAGAAAATTTTAGCATTTTTGATAAAAATAATAAATTGGGCAATAAAAGCCAACTTAATAATTTAATAAACAAAGAAACATTAAATTTAGATAATGAAGAAGACTTATATTACATTATGAAAATTATAACTATAATGACAAGAACTGAAGCTATTGAAGTAATATCAAAAAAGAAAACAAAAGACCAAGGAACAGAAGATTTAAAAAGAGAATTAGAAATCTTAAAAAGAGGAATGAAAAAATAAGAAATTTATATACAAATATGTTAAAATATGATATATTATAAATGAAATATAATAGAAAAGAAGGTAATATTATGTGGAAAAATTTTTTAAAAAGATCAGGATGGACAGACATTGTAATATCACTTATATTTATTTTATTTGGAGCAATGTTAATTGCTAGACCAGAATCAATTATGTCAATAGTAGCTATACTATTAGGGGTAATATTTATAGTAATAGGAGTTTTAAGAACAGTTGACTATTTTGCGAGCAATAAAGAGGACAATTATTTAATCGCAATGGCACTTGCATCAATAGTTATAGGAATTGTAATAATGTTCTGTTCAGATATAATTTTATCAGCATTTAGAATATTAATTGCTATTTGGATTATATATAGTGGAATTATAAATCTGCAAACTACTATTGTATGGAAAGATTACAAATCAAGATTATGGTTGTTAACTTTAATTTTAGCTATTGCTATGATTATAGCTGGAATTTATATATTAGTAAATAGTGGTGCAATATTACAAACTGTTGGAGTTGCAATTGTAGTATATGGAATAGTTGATATTATTGAAAATATAATTTTTATAAAAAAAGTAGATGATTACTTAGAATAAATAGTCGAAAAGTAAAATATAGGTTTTAGATAAACTCTTCTTGTTAGACAAAAAAGTTTAACAAGGAGAGTTTATTTTTGTGTCATATACCAAAAAGAGACATATAATAACATTAAAAGGAGGAAGAAAAATGTTTAGAAATTATAGAAAATGTTATTGTATGAATAATAGTTATAAGAATGATTCATGCGAAATGCAACAAGATATCATTGAAAATCAATGTGATAATGTTGTTTCTTATGAAGAATATAACGATGGATGCAGTTGTGGATTTGATGAAGAATATAATGTTTTTCCTGAAAATCCAATGCTAGCACAAAGTTATGTACCGTTTCAATATATGGATAAAACTTTTAAACCATGTGTTGGATTAAAAATGGGAACTATATTTCCAGAGTTAGTTAGCCCTTATGTACCTTGTCAATCAATGGAAGAAATAAATTTCATAAGGGAATCAAATGAGATTGGGAAGGGGTGTAATAAATGTCAATAGAAGAAAATAGAAATTACAGTTGCAATTGTAATTGTGAATGTGAAAAAGAAAATACAGTAGATTGTGATTTAAGAAGAGAAATGATACAAGAAATTAGATGTTGTGAATTTGCAATTACTGAACTTGCATTGTATTTAGATACTCATCCAGATGATCAAAAAGCACTTTGTTTACACAGAAAATATTGTAAACAAGCAAAAGAATTAAAAGATAAATATCAGAAAGTCTATGGACCTCTAACCATTAATTACCCTTGCAATAAATGGAGATGGTTAGAAGAACCTTGGCCTTGGGAAAGGGGGAATTATTAATGTGGACTTATAACAAAACATTACAATATCCGATTAATATAAAATGTCCAGATCCTAGATTGGCAAAAGTAATTATATCTCAATATGGTGGACCAGATGGTGAACTTGCTGCTTCTTTAAGATACTTGTCACAAAGATTTGGTATGCCAGATCAAAAAGCTAAAGCAATTTTAAATGATATTGGTACAGAAGAATTAGCACATTTAGAAATGGTAGGAACAATTGTACACCAATTAACAGATGGTGCATCAATAGAAGAAATTGAAAAAGCAGGATTAGCACCATATTATACAGACCATGGAGTGGGTTTGGAATATATCCTAAAAGAATTTAAATAAATAATTGATTAAAAAAATCAAATAGTTCTTTTTCATGAACTTTAAAAAATAAATTAGAATTTTGCCTTCCGCAAAATATGTAACGTATAAAAATTGTTTTATCTTTTTCAGAAATATAATAAATAATTCTATATTTTTCACAGATAAGTTCTCTAAAATGCTTGTCCGAAAGTTCGGGGACATATCTACCAATATAAGGCGAATCTTGTAAATTATAAATTGCATCATATATTTGATTAACTATTCTACTTGCATAATTAGAAGAAATATTATAAGAATAGTCATATATATCTGTAATTGCAGACTTTGCATCATCCGATATTATTATTTGCATATTTCGCCTCCAATTCATCAATGTGTTGTCTTAATTCTTCCAATGTACAAACTCTACCATTTTTAATATCATCTTCACTTTCTTGAAGTTTGGCAAAGAAAAATAAATCATAAATAATATCATATAGAGTATTTTTTTGTACATTTACTTGATTTAAAGTTTTTTTCATAAAATCCATAAATATAACCTCCTTTTAATTTGGATTTTTGTCTTCAAGCATTTCTTTTAGAGTTTCATAATTAAAATGCTTATCAGTTCCAGGAATAATAGTTGTTTCATCTTCGCCATACCTTTTAATATATTCCATCATAAGTTTAAAAACCATTTCTGTTGGTTTTAATCCATCAAAATAATTATCAGGTACTGAATTAACAATATCTATCATTCTTTGTTTTACATCTGGCATGTTTGTCAACTCCTTTCTTAAGATTTATTAATAGTATACCATAATTTAAATTAAATTACTACAATTTCAATGTGAAGAATTTGTAAAATTTATACAATATACTAAAAATTCCAATGAATAATCACATCTTGTGATTTTGTGATTTTGTTTTTTTCTCCAATTTCAATATAATCTATAAAACTATTAACAATGTCATAATTAAGTTCTTTAAAGTTTTTAAAGTGATTAATTATCTTTTCTTTTTGTTCTTTTATAAATTTACTGTTTAACTCTTTTTCCTTTAAATTAGATAAATCATTTTGTATTTTATTTAGTTCTTTTTGTTTGGCGGATTTATCTGTTAGGAAAGATGTATTTAAATCTTCAAATACATCTTCTGGAACTTTGCTACTTACTTTATTTAAGTAAAGTTCTTTTATTGCATTGTTGATATCTTTCATTTCTTTTGAAAGTAATTCAACCTTATTTTGTAATAATTTAGCTTTGTTTAAGTTATCATTTGAAACAAATAAATCATCTGATATATTATCAAAATTGTAAAATGCTAAAATCTTTTCTCTAATCTTTTCAGTAACCAGATTTTTAAGGTTTTCATAGCCAATAGAATGGGGAGTGCAAGTTCCATAGAGTTTTTTAGAGCCTTTACAAGAAAAATAAATGTAACCTCTATCATTTCTGCATTTATAAAGCTTTGTACCACAATCTAAACATACAAGTTTATTAGCAAATAAATGAACTTCACCATTTTTACATCTTCTTGTTTTGCTTTTAAAAATCTCTTGAACCTTATAAAATTGTTCTTTTGTAATAATAGGTTCGTGAGTGTTCTCTACAATAATCCATTCTGATTTAGGCTGATTTTTCATTTGTTTAGATTTATAGCTTACTTTCTTATTATAGCCTTGTACTAAATTACCAATATAAACTTCATTTTTTAATATTTTACTAACTGTAGATTCACACCAATAGTCAATATTTTTGCCTTGATTTTTAAAATTAATTCCTTGTGATTGTTTATATTTAGTAGGTGTTAAAATACCCTTATCATTTAATATTTGAGCAATTTTAGTAACACCATTTCCTTGTTCATAAAGATTAAATATTAATCTAATTACATCAGAGACTTCTGTATCAATAATAAGTTTATTCTTATTCTCTGGATTTCTTTTATATCCATAACATACAAAAGAGCCAATATGCAATCCTTGTTTTCTTTTGCTATCAAATGTTCTTCTGATGTTTTCAGATAAGTCTTCTAAATACCACTCATTAACTAAACCATTAATTTGTCTTGATTTTTTGTTTCCTTTATCTAATGTATCAACATGATCTACAAGGCTAACAAATCTAATATTCCACTCTACAAACTTATTATGAAGATATTTCTCAACCATTTCCATATCACGAGTAAATCTACTTTGTGTTTTACAAAGTACAATATCAAATTTATGATTTTTAGCATCTTCTAATAATTTATTAAATTCAGGTCTTTCACTGTCAATTCCAGAATAATCCTCATCACAGTAAATATTATAAATATCCCAACTCCTTTCTATTGCATAATTAATTAGCATAGATTTTTGATTTTGGATACTCTCGCTTTCATCGTTTTCATAAAGTTTGTCATCATCTTCACGAGAAAGTCTGCAATATATAGCAACCTTCAATAGTTATACCTCCAATCGTATAACTACTCATTTTGTACAAGCATATTATACAAAAATAAGTAGACTTAATCAACAGTATTAACAAATTCATTTACAATTAGCTTATTAACAATTATTTCTATACTTTTCACAATATCTTCTATATTGTCATTTTTATTCTTTTCTATTACATTAAAATTCACTTTTTCGCACATATAAAATCCTCCTATTTTAATGTATTCTAAAGGACTTGTATTTGTGCAAACAAAAAAATAAAGCCCTTTGGCTTTAATAAAGAAATTAATATTTTATTACTTTAGGAAAACAATAGGGAGCATTGATAGATTTATCTAGTGCTAATTAACATTGTAAAATTTCATATTCTTCTTTTTGTGAATGTCTAATTTCTTTTATATAAGCAATAGTTTGTTCTTTATGCTTTTGTTTATTAAATTGTTTCCTTTGTTCTTTTTCCGTTTGGTATCTTTCATCTTGTTTAATAATTTTTGTAATATAACCATTATCAATATTAAGTCCTTTTGATATATCTGTAGGTCGTAAATGTTCATTATAGTACAATTGTACAATTACGAAAATTACATAAAGATGTAAGGCTTTGTAAGAATAATCATTTTATAAATTTTCTTCATTGAAAATGTATTACTAAACTACTTTTTTGTAGTAGTCAAAAATTTACTAACAACTTTTAGGCATAGTAATACTAAGGAAAAGTAATAAAACTAAAGTAAAATTAAAGATTAGCTAAAGTATAATATCAGATAATAAGAAATTCAATTTCGTTTTTTTCCCTTTTTTCTAAAAAGTATCTTCAAAGGAACATTGTCAATGAAAGAAATGTATAAAATGTTTATGCTCCTTGATATATCTACTTTATGCCATTTCTATAATTGACAATATAGTGAAATTTTATAAAGGGAAAGGTGGTTAGCACAGTAAGTGATAACAGCCTTAGGTGATAAAAAAGGTAAAAATGGATGATAGTTGAATTTTATGTTAAATTGTAGTATAATAATAAATAGATAAACTTTTGGTTTATTTCACATATATCAAAATACTTAGATTGTAATCTGAGAAAGGAAGGAAAAAAGTTATGAACAAAAAACGGATAATTTCTTGTGTGATGTTACTTATGGTATTGACTACTCTTATGAGTATGCTTACCGGATGTGCTACATCGGAAAAAATTCCCATTCCAACAGTTGAGGAGGATGTCTATATCTACGATGAAGATAACATCGTTGATGATGATGTAGAAGAAAATCTCAACAAAATGTTAGTAGAACTTGAGGAGAAAACAGAAGTTGAGTTTGCCGTTGTGTCAGTAGAAAGTTTGCTTGACAGAAGTATTGAAGATTACGCAAATAATCTATTTAATACTTTGGGTGTCGGCAAAAAAGGAAAAGACAATGGAGTATTACTTTTATTCTCTCGGTCTGATGAAAAAGTCAGACTTGAAATTGGTAGAGGATTAGAAGGATGCTTAAATGACTCAAAATGCGGTCGAATTCTCGACGATTACTTTGTTCCTTACCGCGAAAACGATGAGTATACTAAAGCAACAGAAATGACAGTAAAAGCTGTTTTAAATGTTATTGCTGAAGAATATGAAATTGATATTCAAGGTCTGGAAAAGGATTTATCTGTTGAAAATGATTCTGATGATGGCTTACTATTATGTCTATGGATAATAATTATAGTTATTGCAGTAATAGTTATTGGAGCCATTTGTTATGATGGTAGTTCATCAGGTGGATTATCTGGAGGATCTTCAGGAGGATTCTTTGGAGGATCTTCAGGTGGATTCTCTGGAGGTGGATTTGGTGGAGGTTTTTCTGGAGGTGGAGGTGCCTCACGATAGCAAATTGAAAACGGAAATTGTAAATCAAAAACAAAAAATCAAAAACAATTAGGAGGTAATTTACAATGAAAAATTGGACAAAAGTATTAATTGGTATCGGTGCAGTAGTATTATTGGCAGTATTCTGGTTTTTCGGAACTAGAAACAGTTTGGTATCTTTGAAAGAAGATGTCGAAATGCAGCAGTCTCAAATTGAGACAACACTTCAAAGACGGAGTGACCTTATTCCAAATCTGGTAGCAACTGTTAAGGGATATGCAAACCATGAAGAAGAAGTATTCACAGAAATTGCTGATGCAAGATCAAAACTTGCAGGAAGTATTGAAAGTGGAGATATGAAAAGTATCAGTGAAGCAAACAATGCTTTAGATTCTGCTCTTGGCAGATTACTTGCAATTTCAGAAAATTATCCTGACCTCAAAGCTAGTGAACAATTTATTGCATTGCAGGATGAACTGGCTGGAACAGAAAACAGAATTGCTGTAGCAAGACAGCATTACAATGAAAAATTGAATACTTATAATACAACAGTTCAAAGATTTCCTACCAGCATAGTTGCAGGAATGAGCGGATATTATCCTATGCAATATTTTGAGGCTGATGAGAGTGCAAAGAAAGTACCTAAAGTTGATTTCGATTAACTTTGACCTTTTCAAAAAAATTGTAGATGACTAAAATAAGTTGTCAACTATAAGAAAGAGCAATAGCACTTATTAGATATATTCTAATAGGTGCTATGCTCATTTATTTCATTGATAATCATGTTCTAGTTCTTCCATTAAATTCTTATCTTCTACAAGTAATTGTTCCATTTTGTACTTGAGTAAGTATTATCTAAAATATACTTTAAAATAGCGACTCGCTTATTTTCGATACCATCTAAAACATGGAGAAAATCACTTAAATATAATTTCCAGAAATTCTTTTGTCCATATACTTTTTTAGTAATTTGATCTACTTCAATTATTTCGCCAGTTTCTTTATCTATTAATTCTTTTAATTTTATTCTAGGATAGTTTACAAACATACACCACATGGGGTAGATGTTTATCCACAATCAGCAGCAGGAGTGCCATTTGATACAACCTGTTTAGCATGTAAAGGTGATCCAATAGCAAATTTACAAGAAGATTTAGCAGCAGAGCAAAAAGCTAGAGCAACTTATGAAAAATTGATAGACTTATGTAGAGATAATCCAGATGTTTTAGATCCGCTTCGTTATTTAAGACAAAGAGAAGTTGTTCATTTCCAAAGATTCGGAGAAGCATTAAGAGGAGTTCAGGATAAGCTAGCAGAAAGAAAATTCTATACAAGTAATTGTAATGAAAATTAATAAACAAGAGGAAGCACCTCTTGTTTATATTTTTTGATATAAATAGGTAACATAAAAATATATACAAAATCATTTACATTTTATAGGAAATGTGTTAAAATAAATATTACTTTGCATTTTGCATAGATAAAGATTCTTATATTTAATGAATCTATCAAATACTTATAATAGAGAAAGGTTGGTTTTTATGAAGAAAATCAAAAGTGGAAAAACACGGGAAATTTATGATCTAGGAGAAGAACTATTAATAGTCTTTTTAGACAAAATTTCAACACTGGATTTTGTTTTTACAGAAATAATTCCACAAAAGGGAATCATTTCCAATAAGTTAACAGAATTCTGGTACAAAAAAACTGAAAGCATCATTCCAAATTATATGATTTCAGCTAAAGATGTAGACATGCCTAAAGAATTTAGGCAAGAAAGATATATTGGAAGATGTATGGTAGTGAAAAAAAACATTACCGTTATCCCTGTAGGAGGTTGTGTTCGAGGATATGCGACAGGATATGTCTGGGATGCAAGAAATAATGGAAGTATTTTTGGACTAGAAATTCCAAAAGGAATGGAAGAATCTGAAAAGTTTCCTAGCCCAATTTATACAGGAACTACTAGGAATACAGCTTATCATGATAAAAGGATAAGTTTTGAACAAACAGTAGAAAGGGTAGGTTTACAATTAGCAAACCAAATTCGAAGCAAAAGTTTAGAATTGTATGCTTTTTGTAGTGAATATGCCCTAAAAAAAGGAGTTATTATAGCTGATACCAAATTTAAATTTGGTGTTGACTCAAACAATAAGTTAGTACTTATTGATCAAGTAATTACTCCTGATACAAGTCGATTCTGGCTAAAAGAAAATTATATAACTGGTAAACCACAGGTTTGTAGCTATGATAAGCAGGAACTTTTAGAAGAATTGAAGAGAATCGGATGGAGACCTCATTCCCCAATGCCGAAGCTAACACAAAAGGAAATAAAGGATGTTTCCGCAAAATATAATAAAATATACGAGTTATTAATAAAATAAGTATTTGATAAAATACTGTCTCATTCTTAATATTTTAAGATGAGATGGTATTTTTTTATCAATAGTGTTGACAAATAAAAAAAATAGACATACAATAAACATATGAATAGTTGTTCATATATAAAAACAATATACAAAAGAAGGAGGAATTTATGGAAGAAGGAATTTGCGAAAATACTGTAATTCACGAAGATACAGTAAAAAATGTAAAAGAAAAAATGCCAGAAGACGGGTTAATATATGACATAGCAGAACTTTTTAAGGTTTTTGCTGATTCAACAAGAATGAAGATAATATATGCTCTTATGGAAGAAGAACTATGTGTATGTGATATAGCCAATATAGTTCAAACTACTCAATCTGCAATATCACACCAATTAAGAATTTTAAAGCAATCTAAATTAGTAAAATATCGAAAAGAAGGAAAAGTAGTTTATTATAGCCTAGATGATGAGCATATATCACAAATTGTAAAGAAAGGGCGTGAACATATTGAAGAATTATAAATATATTTTAGAAGGACTAGATTGTGCCAGTTGTGCGAAAAAAGTAGAAGATAAAATAGCAAGTACAGATGGCTATGAAGATGTTACAGTAAATTTTTCAACTTTAAAATTATCATTTAAAACAAATAAAAATAATCCAAAAAAAGAGATAATAGAAATTGTTAAGGCATTAGAACCAGATGTTAATGTAGTAGATATGGAAGAAAGCAATAAAAAAAAGGACAGTAAAGAAAGTTTCCATATAGCAAGAATTATAATAGGAATACTAATATATTTTTTAGGAACCAAATTAAATTTTAATACTAATATACAAATAGTACTTATTATAGTATCAATAATAATATTATTAAGTAGAACAATGAAAAAGGCATTTATGCAAATACGAAAAGGAGTATTAGATGAAAATGCATTAATTACCATTTCTGTTATAGGAGCATGTTTAGTAAACAAAGTAATGGAAGGTGTAATGGTTATAACTTTATATGAAATAGGAAAAATATTAGAATCAAAAGCTATAAGCAAAACACGTAAATCAATTTCAGATTTAATGAATATAAAACCAGAATATGCAAATTTAAAAAATGGAGAAGAATATCAACAAGTAAATCCTGAAGAGGTAAATGTTGGAGATATAATTTTAGTAAAAACAGGAGAAAAAATTCCTTTGGATGGAATAGTATTAAAAGGAGAAGCAGAATTAGATAATTCTGCATTAACGGGAGAAAGTGCTTTTGTAAAGGTAAAAGAAAAATCTAAAGTATTATCTGGAGCTATTAATGTTCAAGGAATATTAGAAATTAAAGTAGAGAAAAATTATGAAAACAGTACAGTTAGTCAAATTTTAAATTTAGTAGAAAATGCAACTGATAAAAAAGCAAAAACAGAAACATTTGTTGCAAAAGCAGCAAAAATTTATACACCGATTGTATTAGGATTGGCACTGCTAGTAGCAATATTTATGCCAATTTTAATAAAAGGCTCTACTTATTATGACAGTATTTATAAAGCTTTAATATTTTTAGTTATATCTTGCCCATGTTCAATTGCAATATCAGTACCTCTTAGTTATTTTAGTGGAATAGGTAAAGCTTCTAAAAAAGGAATTTTAATAAAAGGTAGTGATTATCTAGATGGAATTAAAGATATAGGACAAATATTATTTGATAAGACAGGAACAATAACTACAGGAAAGTTTAAAGTTAGTAAAATCAAGACATATAATGGAAAATATTCAGAAAACGAAATATTAAATTATTTTGCAATGGGAGAAAGTTTTTCGAATCATCCATTAGCTAAATCAATTTTAGAGATGGTAAATGATGAAATTGATACAACTAAGGTTAAAGACTTTGAAGAAATATCAGGTAAAGGATTAAAATATACTTATAACAATATGAAAATAAAAATAGGAAATGCAGAATTTGTAGACAGCAAAGAAAAAATAGATGAAAAAGGAACAATTCTTTATTTGAAAATAGAAGATGAAATAACTGGGGGCATTGTATTAACAGATGAAATAAAGTCAGATGCTAAAGAAACAATTAAACAGTTAAAAGAATTAGGAATAAAGACAAAGATGCTTACAGGAGATAAAAAAGAGGTTGCAACTCGAATAGCAAAAGAAGTAAACATTGATGAAGTAAAGTCAGAAATGCTACCACAGGATAAATATAATGAATTAGAAAAAGTATTAGATAATAATATTACAGAAAAAAAAGTTGCATATGTAGGAGATGGAATTAATGATAGTCCTGTTTTAGCTAGAGCTGATATTGGTATATCAATGGGAGGTATTGGATCAAATTCAGCAATTGAAGCATCTGATATGGTTATTATGACAGATGAATTAAAGAAAATTATAGAAGCAATACAAATTTCTAAGAAAACTAACAGAATAATAAAAGAAAATTTAATATTTTCAATTGGAGTAAAAATATTAATATTACTTCTTAGCATATTAGGAATAGCCGATATGTGGGAAGCAGTTTTTGCTGATGTAGGTACAACTTTAATAACTATATTTAATACTATCAGAATTTTAAAATAATTATTGACACAAGAATAAACAGATATGTTATAATATTCATATCTGTTTATTTTATATATTAAAAAGTTATTTTAATATATAATAATTTATGATATATTAATAAAAAAGAAAAAGAGGAGTAGAAAAAACATGAGAAGAGGAAAAAGAGAGTTAAAAAATGAAACAACAATTAAAGGAACAGCTTCAGGAGGAAAAAATAAAAAAAGCAAAAAAGCCATTTCAAAAGCATTAATAATAATTGCTATTATAATTGTTATTTTTGTAATAGGATTGTTAGTTAATGAGTTTGTTGTTTTTGATAATAACAAAACAACAAATTTAGTTATCAATAATAAAAATGTAACATCTAACTTAAAACAGCAGATTTTAATAGAAGATAATATTATATATTTATCAGAATCAGATATTGCAAATTTCTTTGATAAATATATTTATGAAGAAAAAGAAACTAATCAAATAATAACAACTTATGAGAAAAAGATTGCAGCTATAGGGTTTGAAGATAATAAAATCACTATTAATGGATCAGACAAAAATATTTATGCACATGCAATAAAAAGAGATGGAATAGTATATTTGCCAATTTCTGAAATGAAAGATGTATATGATATAGAAATTTCTAATATTGAAAAAACTAAAGTAATAACAATGGATTCATTAGAAAAAGAACAGAAAAAAGCAATTGTAACATCTGATACTTCAGTTAAATCTTCAACCAATTTTATTTCGAAAACAGTAGATAGAATAAAAAGGGGAGAATGTGTTGTTGTCATAGCTTCAAATAATGGATACACTAAAATTAGAACGGAAAATGGAAAAATAGGTTATATAAAATCAAATCAACTAGAGAATGAATTTATAGTTAGAGAATCTATGGAAGAAGAAAAACAAATAAATGGAAAAGTTAATTTAACTTGGGATTATTTTTCTGAATATGGTTCAGCACCAGACAGAACTGGAACAACAATAGATGGTGTTAATGTTGTTTCACCAGCATTTTTCTATATTGATAAAAAAGGGAATTTAACAGAAAATGTAGGAACTAAAGGCGAAAATTATATTAACTGGGCACATGAAAATGGTTATAAAGTATGGCCAATGATATCAAATGCAGAAGCGGCAAAAAGTAGTCTATCAATTACTTCTAAAATTATGAATAGTTACGAATCAAGGCAAAAGTTAATTGAAAGTATTGTTAATAAATGTGTAAAATATAATTTAGATGGGGTTAACATAGATTTTGAAAATATGAGGGAAGACGACAAAGACATGTATTCAAGATTTATTATAGAGTTAACACCACGTTTAAAAGAAATAGGACTTGTAACTTCTGTAGATGTAACAGCACCGGATGGAGGAGAAACTTGGTCATTATGCTTTGATAGAAATGTAATAGGTAATGTAGCAGATTACATTGTGTTTATGGCTTATGACGAATATGGTACATCTAGTACAAAACCAGGAACAACTGCTGGATATGATTGGGTAAAATTAAATTTAGAAAAATTTCTAAAAACAGAAGAAATCAAGTCAGAAAAGATAATATTAGCAGTTCCATTTTATACAAGAGTTTGGACAACTAATTCAGAAGGAAAAATAATAAGTAGAAATACTGTGACTATGAAAGATATTGAAAAAGTATTACCAAATGATGTTGAGAAAAAATGGGATAATGACTTAAAACAAAACTATGCAGAATATAAAGATGGCGATAATAAAAAAGAAATTTGGATTGAAGATATACAATCTCTAAAAGAAAAGGTATCTTTAATAAAAGAAAAAAATTTAGCAGGTGTAGGTTCATGGCAAAAAGACATGGAAGATGATGCTGTATGGTCAATGCTGAAAAATGAACTAAAATAATAGCAATTTGCTAAAAACTGCTTGACATTAGTAATTTTGACATATATAATACAAAAAAAGCACAATTGGAGGTATCTTGACGAAATGCAGAATGAAAATGTATTCTTTACAACAGATAAATATAGCAATCTAACAGATGAACAAATAATATCTCAAATTAAGCAAGGAGACCAAGAATCTTTAGCTTATTTACTAGAAAAATATAAAAACTTAGTTAATATAAAAGTTAGTAAATATTTTATGATTGGAGCCGAAAAAGAAGATATATTACAGGAAGGAATGATTGGACTGTTTAAGGCGATAAAGGATTTTAAAGAAGAAAAACAGAAATCATTCAAATCTTTTGCTAATATCTGCATAGAGAGACAATTAATAACAGCAATAAAAAGTTCAAATAGACAAAAACATATGCCTTTGAATTCGTATTTATCACTAAATATGGCTGCTTATGATAATAATGAAGAAGATAGTGTTGAATTAATAGATACTTTTAATAGTAATACTGTAGAAGACCCATTAGAAACAATAATGAAAAAAGAATATTATAGTGAAATGGAAAATGCAGTCAACAAAAATTTAAGTAAATTTGAAAAGCAAGTATTAGATGGATTTTTAAAGGGCGAAAGTTATGTAACAATTGCAAAAAAATTAGATTCGCCAGTTAAGTCGATAGATAATGCAATACAAAGAATAAGAAAAAAAGCAATAAAAAATATGCTTGAAAATTGAAAAAACCAGTCTTAAAGGCTGGTTTTTTAAGTATGGAGCTTCCAACGGGAATTGAACCCGTGACCTCAGCCTTACCAAGGCTGCACTCTACCAACTGAGCTATGGAAGCAAAATAAATACAATAATAATTATATAATAAGAAAAATAAAAAGTAAAGAATTCTATTGACTTTTTTAAAAAAAGAGGTTAAACTATTAACATAGAACAAAGATAAGTGAGAGAAAAAGTAAAATAAAGGTTACTGTTAGAGAGAATTAATCATAGGCTGAAAATTAATTCCAGAAAACATATTTGAAAAACTACCTCTTCAAAATCTCTAGTGAATAAGCTAGACGTTTTAGATACGTTACAATCTATTAACTAAGTAAAATATAGGATGGAACCGTGTATAAAAAAGCACTCCTATGGATCGATGATATCCAAGGAGTGTTTTTATATATATGATAAACATCCAATAAATAATATAAAGGAGGAACGTTTATGATTAAAGTTATTTTAAAAGATGGTTCAACTATGGAAATACAAGAAGGAACATCAATTTTAGAAGTAGCAAAAAGAATAAGCGAAGGATTAGCAAGAAATGTAACTTGTGGAGAAATTAATGGAGAGATTAGAGATATAAGATATAAAATAAAAGAAGATTGTAATTTAATACTTCATACATTTAAAAATGATGATTTGGAAGGAAAAAAAGCTTATTGGCATACAACGTCACATATTATGGCACAAGCTGTAAAAAGATTATTTCCAAATGTTAAATTTGCAATAGGACCTTCTATTGCAGAAGGATTTTATTATGATTTTGATGTAGAAAAACCTTTTACAGATGAAGATAAAACAAAAATTGAAGAAGAAATGAAGAAAATCATAAAAGAAAATATACAAATTGAAAGATTTTCTTTACCAAAGCAAGAAGCATTAAAATTAATGGAAGGACAACCATATAAACAAGAACTAATTGAAGAATTACCAGAAGGAGAAGAAATTAGTTTTTATAAACAAGGAGATTTTACAGACTTATGTGCAGGACCACATTTATTAAGTACAGGAAAAATAAAATCAATAAAAATACTATCATCTTCAGGAGCTTATTGGAGAGGTAGCGAAAAAAACAAAATGTTACAAAGAATTTATGGAATAGCCTTTCCAAAAGCAAGTGAATTACAAGAACATTTACAATTACTAGAAGAAGCAAAACAAAGAGATCATAGAAAAATAGGAAAAGATTTAGAAATATTTATGACTCATCCACTAGTTGGTTCAGGATTACCTATGTATTTACCAAATGGTGCAACAATAAGAAGAATATTGGAAAGATATATTCAAGATAAAGAATTAGCACTAGGATATAGTCATGTATATACTCCTTCACTTGCAAATGTAGAGTTATATAAAACATCTGGACATTGGGACCATTATAAAGATGATATGTTTCCTGTTATGAAAATGGATAATGAAGAAATGGTTTTAAGACCAATGAATTGTCCTCATCATATGTTAGTATATAAAAATAAAATGCATTCTTATCGTGATTTACCAATAAAAATTGGAGAACTTGCACATGATTTTAGATATGAAGATAGTGGAAGTGTTTGTGGGTTGGAAAGAGTTAGACAAATGTGTCAAAATGATGCACATTTATTTGTAAGACCAGACCAGATTAAAGAAGAAGTAGGGAAAGTTTTAAAATTAATAGTAGAAGTATATCAAAAAGATTTTGGATTCCCAGCATCAAGTTTTAAATATAGATTATCTTTAAGGGATAAAAGTAATAAAGAAAAATATATAGATAATGACGAAATGTGGGAAACAGCAGAAAGTCAATTAAGAGAAATATTAACTGAATTAGAGATTCCTTTTTATGAAGCAGAAGGAGAAGCAGCATTTTATGGACCAAAAATAGATATACAAATAAAAACAGCTTTAAATCATGATATAACAATACCAACTTGTCAATTAGATTTTGCATTGCCTGAAAGATTTGAACTTGAATATATAGGAAAAGACGGAGAAAAACATAGACCTGTGGTAATACACAGAGCTATATTAGGAAGTTCTGATAGATTTATATCATTCTTATTAGAAGAAACAAAAGGAGTGCTTCCAACGTGGCTTGCACCAATACAGGTAAAAATATTACCAATTACAGACAATCAACATGAATATGCTTACAAAGTAAGAGATGAATTATTAAAAGAAGGAATACGTGTAGAGGTTGATGATAGAAATGAAAAAACAGGATATAAAATTCGTGAAGCTCAACTTCAAAAAACACCATATATGTTAGTAGTTGGGGCAAAAGAAGTTGAAGAAAACTTAGTTGCAATTCGTTCTCATAAAGATGGAGATTTAGGAACAATGAAATTAAATGAATTTATAGAAAAGATTTCAACTGAAATAAAAAATAAGGGATAAAAATATAAGTATATTTAAATAAAAAATGAAATGCCCAAAAACATTTTTATTGGACAATATAAGGAGGAAAAAATGAAATTAGGAATTGTTGGACTTCCAAATGTAGGGAAGAGTACGATGTTTAATAGTATAACAAAAGCAGGAGCTGAATGTGCTAATTATCCTTTTTGTACTATAGAGCCAAACGTAGGAGTTGTTGCTGTACCAGATGAAAGATTAAAAAAATTAACTGAAATGTATAATCCTCAAAAAACTACTCCTGCTGTTGTAGAATTTGTTGATATAGCAGGATTAGTAAAAGGAGCAAGTAAAGGGGAAGGATTAGGAAATAAGTTTTTGTCTCATATTAGAGAAACTGATGCAATAGTAGAAGTTGTAAGATGTTTTGAAGATTCAAATGTAGTTCATGTTGATGGTTCAGTTAATCCAATAAGAGATATTGAAACAATAAATTTGGAATTAATTTTTGCAGATATCGAAACAGTAAACAAAAGATTAGATAAAGCTAAGAAAAATTTAAAAGCAGATAAAAAATATCAAATAGAAATTGATTTATTGGAAAAAATATTAAAAACATTAGAAGAAGGAAAGTCAGCAAGAACTTTAGAATTTAATGAAGAAGAACAAGTATTAGTTAAAGATATGTTTTTATTAACTACAAAACCAATATTATATATTGCAAATGTCTCAGAAGAACAGTTAGAAAATCCTGATGATAATGATAATGTAAAAAAAGTTAAAGAATATGCTAAAAAGGAAAATGCAGAAGTAATTCCGTTATGCGTAAAAATAGAAGAAGAATTATCTGGTTTAGAAGAAAATGATAAAAAAGAGATGCTAGAAGCACTTGGTTTAGAAGAGTCTGGTTTGGATAAAGTAATTAAAAAAAGCTATGATTTATTAGGCTTAATGTCATTTTTAACAGCAGGAGAACCAGAAGTAAGAGCTTGGACAATAAAAAAAGGAACAAAAGCACCACAAGCTGCTGGGAAGATTCACTCTGATATTGAAAGAGGATTCATAAAAGCTGAGATAGTTTCTTACGAAGATTTAGTAAGAGAAGGCTCAATGGTCGCAGCCAAAGAAAAGGGATTAGTTCGTTCAGAAGGAAAAGAATATATTATGCAAGATGGGGATATTGTTTTATTTAAATTTAATGTATAAATATGTAACATAAATGTAATATAAAAATAAAATAAAACTCTTGACTTATTTATTTTTAAAGTATAAAATATTAATAGAAAAACAAAAGAAATGTATTCTTTTATGTATTTTTATATATTTTGCTTGAATTATACTAAAAAAAGTAGTATAATATATAGTGATTGTATAAATAATAATAAAAAGTATGAAAGTAGAGGAGAAATCAATATGAAAAAATCAAATTTAATTCAAATTGTTACAATTTTATTAGTTAGTGCAATGGTAATGTTGTTTTCAACAACTGTAAATGCTGCAAATGATAATAATGATGTTCATGATTTAACAGGAACATTAACAAAAAATAGTACACCAAGTAACACTCCAAGTAATACACCAAGTAATACACCAAGTAATACACCTAACAATACCCCAAATAATGCAAAGAAGAATTCAAGTGTTTATAATAATACAAACAATAATTTACCAAAAACAGGTATTGAAGATTCAATTCCAGTAGCAGCATTAGTAGTTGTATTTGGAGTATCAGCAGTATATGCTTATAAAAAGATAAAAGAATATAAAAACATTTAGTTAAATAAGATAAATCAAAGACCTTTTATAAGGTCTTTTTTGTGTGCTATATTTGTTTTGATTTAACAATTAATCTATTAGAATTTAGATTATTACATGTAATTAGAGTTAATTCTTTTGAATCATATTCAAATTCAAATACAGGAGATAAATCAGAAGGAACAACTTCATAAGTTTTAAAAATTTTATAAATATATTTTTTATTATCAGTATCATAAAGATATATTTCATCATCTATATTTAGCAAAGACAAATTACTAAAAAACATAGAATTATCATAGTTGTGTCCAGCAATACATATGTTTCCAAATACTTTGGGTGAATCACCATAAAATTTACATGGAGAAACTTTTAATAATTCTTCATCCAAATGAGAAAAAACAGGATAATATAAATTAACTTTTGGTATTTCAATTGTTCCAAAAAATTCGTTTTGAATATTTTGTGTGTATGAAGATTCGTTACTTTTAGAATTATTAGAGTATAATTTGTAAATACTATAATTACTAGTTATATTTTTTGACATTTGTTCTTTTTTTAATAAAGATATGCTTGAATAACAAATAAAACCAATTAAAATTACTATTATAAAAATAGAAATTAAAAATTGGAATTTAAAAAATTTTTTATTTGATTTTTTATTAATTCTGGTACTTAATATTTGATTTTTCATAATAATCTCCATTTTCATAATTATTTTATGTAAAAAATCAAATATTATAATGCAGAAATTTACTAAAAAAACTAAAATTCTCTAATTGGTTTATTGACAAGATTAGGATTAACTTCAAATCTTACTTCAAAACATTTAAAATCAGATAATTCATTTTCATCTAAACAATCCAAATAGATATCTAGTTCATCTAAATTTCTACAAGCTGCAATTATAATAGGGTTTAAGTTATATTTAAACATCAATTCCAATCCTAAATCAAGAGCACTAAAAATAGAACCTTTTTCTTTATAACGAATTAAGTTAAAAGCTTCTCGGAATCTAGCTGTTGAAAAATTTTCGAATTTATTTAAAGGTACAATATATAAATCTTGAATTATTTCCATAATAGAATTATATTTACAATTTGGACTTTCATAAATCTTTTGAATTTCTTCGTATTTATATGGCAAATAAGCCTTTTGTTCTTTTTCAGAAATAACTAAAATATTATTATCCATTTTTTCCTCCACATATAATAATTAAGCACATTATAACTATAAAAGAAAACTATGTAAATAAAAAAACATTAAAAAAATATTACATTTATATTACATCATTAACATATATTGCAAAGAGATTTTTCATATGGTATATTAAAATAGTAAATGTTACATCAAAAGGAGAAAAATAAGTGTATAGGACTAGTAATTTTAATAAAAACAGTAAAATTATGCATAGTATAGAAAAAATAATTTCTATACTTATTTATATAATAATTATTCCTATTATTATATTTAATTTAACAATAATGATAAAATCGTATATAAATCCTACTGAAATACCAGATTTTTTTGGACTAAAAAGCTTTGTAATAGTATCTGAAAGTATGGAATCAACAATTATGAAAGGTGATGCAATTTTTATAAAAAAAGTAAATCAAGATGAATTGAAAATTAATGATATTATTTCTTTTCATAATAAAGATGAGATAATTACACATAGAATTGTGAAAGTGATTGAAGAAAATGGAAAGACAAAATATTTAACCAAAGGAGATAATAATAGGAGAGAAGACAAAGAGCATATAACTTATGAAAAAATAGAAGGGGTATATCAATTCAAAATATCTGGATTTGGAAAAATAGTAGAACTATTAAAAGATAAAATAACTTTAATAATATTATTGATTTTTTTAGTTTTAATATCACTTGTTCAAGTAAGAATGAGCAAAAAAAGACTAAGAAGAAAAGAAAAAAGGTATGAATATAATAAGAAATGTAATAGTTTAAAGTATTCAAACAAGTAAAATAAATAGTAAAGCAACCAAGATTATTAAGCAAGAATGTTTAATAATTTTGGTTGCTTTAACATTAAGAATGAGGCATATCGAAAATTAAAGAAATAATAGAGTTACAAAGTTCTTTTTCATCTAAAGATTCATCATTTTTTATCCACCATACAATAGTTGATATAACAGCTCCAGCATAAAATTGAGCAATAATAGGAATTTTGGTTTTATGGTAAATACCTTGATCTTTTTCTTTTTCTAACATATCAGTAATATAATTAATACATGTATTCATAAAAATTTTATTAACACTATTGTCAAAATTATTTTTTAATACACTTTTAAACATTTTTTTATTTTCAGAAATATATTCTAAAAGACTCATAACCAAATTTGTATAAAATTCTTTTGAATTAGAATATTGAGTAGTATTAATTTTTTCTGTTAATTCTTGTTCAATATTTTTAACACAATATTCTAATAAATCATATTTATCTTGAAAATGGCTATAAAATGTAGTTCTATGTATCATTGCTAAATTACAAATATCATTTACTTTAATTTCATCAAATGACTTTTTAGCTAATAATTCTAATAAAGCATTTTTTAATAATAAATAAGTTCTTTGAACTCTTAAATCTTCCATATATTTATCTCCAATCTATATTAATATGAATTTATTATAAATCAAAATTATACAGATGTAAAGATAATATACAAATGTATATACAAATCACAAAAAATGTAGTTTACTATACAAAAGTAGCGAAGTGTTGTTGCCTTTTTTTAAAAAGCTCTTATAATATTTATAGATAAAATAAAAAAATAGGAGGACGTAAAATGAATAAGAAAAAAATCATGAAATGGGTTATTTTAGTAGCTATTATAATTATTCCAGTAATGTATAGCTTTTTTTATTTAAAAGCATTTTGGGATCCATATGGTAATTTAAAAGATATGAAAATAGCAATTATTAACCTTGACAAAGGAAATGAAGATGAAAATCTTGGAAATGATTTAGTAGAGAGTCTAAAAGAAAAAGACGTTATGCAAATCGAAGTTTTAACAGATAGTGATGAAGGACAAAAAGGTTTAGTAAATCAAGAGTATTATGCAACTATCACAATTCCAAAGGATTTTACTGAAACTTTAAATAATGCTGAAAATAGTGATAGACAAATGACAACAATATCATATTCTCCAAACCAAAAGAGCAATTATTTAGCATCACAAATTATAAATAAAGTTACAACCACAGTAGAAAGTGAATTAAAAGGGCAAGTTAGCCAAAAAATAGTTGCTTCAGTATCTGATAAGTTAAGGGAGGTTCCAGAAAAAATGGAAGATATATCAGATGGAGCTGGACAAATACAAGATGGTTCATCAGAATTGTCAAAAGGATTAGAAACTTTAAATAATGGAACAAGTGAATTAAATTCTAGTTATTCTGAATTTGATACAGGTGTAGATAGTGCTTATAATGGAAGTAAACAATTGACACAAGGATTAGAAAAATTAGATGCTGGAGCAAGCAAAATACAAGAAGGAACAAATAAATTAGCAGATAATACTAAAGATTTATCAAGTGTTGCAACTAAGGTAAATGAACTTTCTGGTAATGTAAGCAATTTAAAGACAGGAGTAGATGCATATGTAGATGGAGTAAACAGTGCTATAGCAGGAATTAGTAATACTAAAAGTCAATTAACTACATTAGCATCAAGCTTAAAAGCTTATATGACTGCTAATCCAGAAGCAATGAATGATTCAAATTTTCAACAAGCAATGCAAACTTTGCAAAGTTTATCTGGTAGTTCAAGTGGTTCTGAAGGATTAAGTACATTAGCTACAAAAGGAAAAGAATTAAAACAAGGTGTATCTAAATTAAATACAGGAGTTCAAAGTTTTGCGAGCCAAGCAGGAAGTTTACAAGAGTTATCTTCTGGAATTCAAACATTAAATAACGGAGTATTAGAATTAAAACAAGGATTAAGCAGTGCTAAATCTGGAAGTACAGAATTGACAACAGGTTTAAGTTCTTTAAGTAAAAATTCTAAAAAAGTAAAAAGTGGAATAGGTCAATTAAATACAGGTTCAAAAAGTGCATTAGAAGGAAGTAAAACATTATCAGATGGTGTAACTACATTTAAGACAGAAATAGATAATGGAACAGACAACACAAAGCAAGAATTAACAAAACTAGATGGATTAGATGAATATGTAAAAGATCCAGTAGAAATAGAAGAAACAGATTATGCCAAAGTTGATTCTTATGGAGTAGGATTTGCACCATATTTCATGTCTATATCATTATGGGTTGGTGGATTAATAGCATTAGTTATGTTATATAACGACCCTGAAGATAAGTTTAAATTGTTAGGAAAAAATGCAAAAAATAAATATCTACGTACAGCTTTATACATGGGAATTGCAACATTACAAGGAATTGTATTAGGTTTCATATTAAAAGCAGGATTAGGATTTAATGTTACAAGCTTAGGATTATATTATGTAACATGTATTTTAGTTTCAATGGTATTTACAAGTATTATACTATTCTTAATTGAAAATTTCGGAGATGTAGGAAAATTTCTTTGTATTTTATTGTTAGTATTACAATTAGCAGCAAGTGGAGGAACATTCCCAATTGAAACAGTACCAAAATTCTTCCAAAGTATTTATCCATATATGCCAATGAATTATACAATAAGATTAATAAAAGAATCTCTTATAAAAACAGACTCTGGAATGATAATGCCAAATATATTAATATTATTAGGAATATTAGTTGTATTTATTGGTGTAACTATATTATTAGAATATTTAAAAAATCGCAAACAGAAAAATTTAGAAACAAAAGCTTAATAATAAATAATTAATTAATAAAACCTCTTAAAAATGAATATACTTAAAAGTATAACATTTAGGAGGTTTTTTTATGCTAAAAATGATTGATTTGCCATATCCGTTAAATGCACTGGAACCATATTATTCTAAGCAAACATTAGATTTGCATTATAATATTTTGTATAAAGGATATATAGACAATACAAATAAAACAGAAGAAAAACTAGAACAGGCAAGAAAAAATAATGATTTTTCTAGTATTAAATGTTTAGAAAAAGATCTGAGCTTTTTTGGTTCGGGAGTTATTTTACATGAATTATTTTTTACTAATATGGGACCTGCTATTCCAACAGAACCAAATTCAGAGTTAATGGAACAAATTATAAAAGATTTTGGGAGTTATGATAATTTTAAAAATCGATTTAATAGTGCTAGTGCAGCAGTGGAGGCTTCTGGATGGTGTTTGCTTGTATGGGTTCCAAAATGGAGTAAGCTAGAGGTTTTACAATGCGAAAAGCATCAAAATTTGACTTTATGGGGATGTAAACCGCTTCTTGTATTAGATATGTGGGAGCATTCTTATTATTTGCAATATTTAACAAAAAGACCTGACTATATTAATGCTTTTTGGAATATTGTAAATTGGAATGAGGTTAATAAGAGGTTTTATAGTAAATAAAAAATTTTATAATAAAAATTAAAAGGTATTTAAGAAAATATATTAAAAATTCTTAAATACTTTTTTATATAATTCTAAATAACTAGCAAAAAAATTAAATATTTCACTTACATATAAAGCAACAATAATACCCTTGATTCCAATAAAAGGTATTAAAAAATATAAAATAATAATTGTAATAATTAAATCAATAACGTTGTAAAGCATAACTTCAAATTGCTTATCAAGACCTTTTAGTATATTATCTGTTATATTATCTAGACACATAAACAAAATTAAAGGAGAAAGGATTTTAATATAATTTGAGCACTCTAAATTATGAAAAAGAGCTAAACTAATTTCATTTGAATAATGCATAAAGATAATAATTAAAGTAATACTGAAAAATGAAGTTATTTTAAAAAGTTTGTTACATATGTTAATAATTCTTTTTTTATTTCTATTTGCTAATAAACTAGCAAATTCAGGAACAAGTAAATTACTAAAAGAACTAATACACATATTAGGAATCATTATAATAGGAAAAGCCATTCCAATAATTTTACCATATTCAGATAAAGCAATTGTATAAGGGAATCCATAGACTACTAACTTAATTGGAATAATAAATTTTTTAAAAGTAGACAGTCCAGAACGTAAACAAGATGTAATAAAAACTGGAACAGTTATTTTTATTATTTTTTTTATAAAAGAAAGTTTAGTTTGTGTTCTTTGCCATAGTTTAGATTTATCTATTTTATATAAAATAATCCATAATAAACAAGAAGCTATTTCAGAAATAACATCGGCTAGAATTAAGCAAATACATATATTTTCTACATTTTTTAAGGAAAAGAAATTAAAAAATATAATAGTACATATGATTTTTATTGTTATTTCAAAAAATTGCGAAATTGCTCCTTTATATGCTTTTCTTACAGCAACAAAATAACCATTCAAAACAGAAGATATTGCAATAAAAGGTAAACCTAATGCAATTAAATATAGTGGTATAGAGGAGATTATATTATTTAACCAATTTTTAATTATAAAGTCAGAAAATAAAAATAGAATTATACTACTTGATACACCTAATAATATAGCAAATATGATACATGTTTTTACAGCAGTTAGGCCATTTAAAAAATCTTTTTTAGCAAATTGCTCTGAAACAATAGAAATACAAGCAATGTTTAATCCAGATGTAGCAATAGTTATTGCTAACATATAAACAGACATTACTAAATCGAATGTTCCAACCGCTTCTGACCCGATCTTATTGGATACATAAATTCCAAATACCATGCCAATACTTCGCATAATTATATTAGTTATTGTTAAAATAGATCCATTTATTAAAAATTTTTTTGTTCTTTTCAAATTATCACCATTTAAGTTTATTAAATATATTTTTAAATATGAAAATACAAAAAAACTAATTCCAAAATTTACATAATTTCATATTATATATAAATGTAATATGAAAGGAGGATTTGATGAATTTTGGAATTAAAAGGAATAAAAATAGGATTTGCATTAACAGGCTCTTTTTGTACATTTAAGAAAGTAATACCAAAAATGAAAGAATTAATAAATCAAGGAGCAGAAATTATACCAATCATGTCTTTTAACAGTTATAATTTAGATACTAAATTTGGAAAAGCAAAAGATTTCATAAAAGAAATAGAAGAGCTTACAGATAAGAAGATTATTCATACAATTCAAGAAGCGGAACCAATTGGACCGAAAAAGATGACAGATATTATGGTTATTGCACCATGTTCTCGGAAATACAATTTCTAAGCTTGCTTGTGATATTATAGATACACCTGCTCTTATGGCAGCAAAATCTCATTTAAGAAACGGAAGACCTTTAGTTATAGCACCTTCTACCAATAATGGATTAAGTGGTAATGCAGAAAATATAGGAAAGTTACTAAATAGGAATAATTATTATTTTGTTCCATTTAGGCAAGACAATCCAATAACAAAACCAAGATCAGTTGTATTTGATTTAGAATATATTATAAGAACAATAAAAAGTGCACTAGATAGGGAACAAGTTAGCCCAATATTACTGTAAATTACTATTATTTATGTACTAAATCTTTATTTTTTTACAAATTTATGATAGTATACATTGTAATAAAAAATAAAGATTAAGGGGAAATTTCATGAATAAAAAAAGTGTAACTATATTAGGAATTAGCATATGGAAATTATTTGCTTATTTTATTATATATAGTTTTATAGGATATATTATAGAAACATTATTTGGAATTGCAACTAAAGGAGTATGGGAATCTAGGCAAAGCTTTTTATATGGACCATTTTGTGGGATTTATGGAATTGGAGCTATTACTATTACATTATTATCTCGATATTTTAATAAAAACAAATTAACACTTTTTGTGGGGGGATTTTTAGTAGGGTCTGTAACAGAATATACAATTAGTTTTTTAGTAGATACCATTCTTCATACAAAATGGTGGGATTATTCTAATAGATTCTTAAATATTAATGGAAGAATATGCTTGCTTTACTCTGTGTTCTGGGGAGTATTGACATTATTTTTAATAAAGATTATAAATCCTAAAATTGATATATTGATTGCTAAAATAAAAGATAAAATCTCAATAAAAAAACTTAAATTAATTATTTTAATAGTAATCATATTTTTAGCAATTGATTGTATAGCTACTTGTTATGCACAAAAACAATTTGTTAATAGAATGATAGTAGAAAATGATATAGAAGTAGAAAACAAAGAAAAAGTAATAGAAAATTATAATAAAACTTATAATAATAAGGTTTTATCAGATTTTATTAATACTTTTTGGAATGATAAAAAAATGATACGAACTTTTCCAAATATAAAAATAGAAGATAAAGAACATAACACAGTATATATTGATAGCTTATTACCAAACATACAACCATATTATAAAAAGATATTTTAAAAACAAGTAAAAAAACGAACATTTTTTCTAAAAAATATTGACAAAGAATAAATGTTCGTTTATAATCATCTCAAAACACGAACAAATATTTTATAGTAAAAGGAGATGATTGTATGAAAATAAAAATAGTAAATAAGAGAAAATTTATAATGATGTGTTTAATTTTAGTTATATTAGTATCAATAGTATTAATGGGAATTAATCATACATATTCAAAAACTGAAGTTTCTTATAAAGAAGAATTCATTTATGAGGGAGATACATTGTGGTCTATATCTGAGAGAGAACTAAAAGAAAATAAATACTATAAAGGAAATGATATAAGAAACATTGTAAGTGAATTAAAAAATATTAATAATATAGATGGTAATTTAAAAGTAGGAGAGAAAATACTAATACCTATATTTAATTAAAAAGACTACATTATATAGTATAATGTAGTCCATATATTTTTATAAATTTGCTAGAGGATTTTTTTCAACGGCATCTCTAATTTGATCATTGCTTACATGTGTATAAATCTCAGTAGTTGCAATACTTTCATGTCCTAGTAATTCTTGCAAAGCACGTATATCTACTTGACCATATTGATACATCAAAGTTGCTGCTGTATGCCTTAACTTATGAACAGAATATTTATTACTATCTAAGCCAGCTTTAGATAATTCTTTGTTTATAATATATTGTACAGTACGATTACTAATTCTTTCTCTTCTTTCACTTAAAAACAATGCTTTTTCAGAATATTTCTTATCATGTTTTATACCTTCTTTAGGTCTTACAGACAAATAATCTGAAAGAGCTTTCATACATGCATTATTTAAATATATAGTTCTTTCTTTATTTCCTTTACCAATAACATTTAATTTACATTCATTAAAATCTATATCTTTTATATTAATTCCAACTAATTCAGAAAGACGCATACCACAATTTAAAAATAGAGTAGTAATAGCAAAATCTCTTTCACAGTTTCTATTATCTTCGTCAGAAGCAACATCGAGTAGCTTCTTACTATCATCTAAAGATAGATATTTAGGTAACCTTTTTTCTTTTTTAGGAGTTTTCAAATTTAAAGCAGGATTATGGTCTAATAAAAATTGAGAACTAGCATCTTGGCACAAATAATGGAAAAATATTCGTATTGTTGATATTTTTCTAGCTCTTGTAGCAGGTTTGCTATGGTATGTAGTTGATAGGTAACCTAAAAATGCATGAATATCATCTATTTTTATTCTTTTTACAGTATCTATTGTTATATCTTTAATGTATATTTCTTTTAAATCTGTTTCATTTGTCATATTAAAATGTATCTTTATAAATTTAAAAAACATAGCTAAATCATAATTATATTCCTTAATACTATTTGGAGACTTATTTAAAATTGTTGTTGAATAATCTAAAAAAGCATTCAAAAAGTCTGGGTTTTCTTCTCTTTTTATCATGAAATTCACACTCCATTCTATATAAAGTATTATATATCAAAATAATACAAAATGGAATAGAAACTTAAAAATAACAAAGTGTTTTATTTTTATGTCTTTTATGATATACTGTACAAAAAATTGAAAGAATGTGATAGTCAAAATGAAAAAGAAACAAAAAGGAAAGAGACTAAGAAAATCAAAAATTCAAGATCAAGATTTAGAGCCAAAAGCAATTCAAGAGATGAAAAATAAAAAAGAGGATAAGAAAGATAAAAATGATAAACCAAAGAAAAATAAAAAAATAAAAAAAGCGAAACTGCTATTAATTATTGTTAGTATAATAATTATAATTCTTGGAATTAAATTAGCAATTTCTGCTCATGTTTGGAAATCTATAGCAAAAGATATGACTCTTAATGAAAATTCAATTGTAAAAGATATAAACGGTAATACAATAGCAACATTAGGAAGTGAAATAAAAAAGAAAGTAGTTTCTTATAACGAAATTCCTGATAATTTAAAAAATGCTTATGTAGCTATCGAAGATGAAAGATTTTATTCTCATGGTGGAGTAGATATAAAAAGAACTGCTTCAGCTATTGGTTCATATATTATTCATTTTGGTTCTTCTTCATTTGGAGGAAGTACGATTACACAACAATTAGTAAAAAATCTTACTGGGGATGCTACAGATAGTATAACAAGAAAAGTAACAGAATGGTGGAAAGCATGGCAATTAGAAACATGTCTGTCTAAAGATGAAATTCTAGATACATATTTGAATATTATATATATTGGTCCAAGTATATATGGTGTAGAAGCTGGTTCAGAATATTATTTTAATAAATCAGTGCAAAATTTAACACTTGAAGAATGTGCATTTTTAGCAGGAATAAACAATTCTCCAAATTCATACAATCCTTTTTCAGATAAAGATAATTCAAGCAAAATTATAAATAGAACAAAGACAGTTTTAACAAAAATGAAAGAATTAGGATATATAAAAAATGAAGATGAGTATAAAGAAGCTATGCAAAATGTTGAAAAAGGTTTAAAATTTAAAAATGGAAAAATAGAATCAAGTGAAGGTATATATTCATATCATACAGATGCACTCATAACAGAAATTACTAAAGATATATGTGATAAATACAATATATCAGAAACTTTTGCTACAAATTATATTAATATGGCAGGATTAACAATCTATAGTACTCAAGATTCAGATATTCAAAAACAAATGGAAACAGAATGTTCAAAAAAGAAATATAAACTTGCATCTAAAAATAGTGATGATTCATCACAAGCAGCAATGGTAATAATAGATCATAAAACTGGAAATGTAGTTGGATGCACTGGAGGATTAGGCGAAAAGACAACTGCGCGTTCTTTTAATAGAGCGACTCAAAGCGTAAGACAAACAGGTTCAGCGATAAAACCAATTGCAGTATTATTACCTGCAATTGATAAAAAGATAATAACTGCAGCAACGATATTTGATGATACAGAGCAAGATTTTGAAAATAATTATCATCCAACAGATTATAGCAAAAGCTTAGGAAAAATAACAGTAAGACGAGCAGTAGAATCATCTCAAAATATTCCATTTGTTGAAATAATGGAAAAGTTAAAGCCTAAAAATTCAATAAAATATTTAGAAAAAATGGGAGTTACAACATTAACTGAAGAAGATAATAGTCTACCTTTAGCACTTGGAGGATTAGAAAAAGGAATTAGTCCTTTGCAAATGGCAGGAGCTTATAGTACGATTGCTAATGATGGAATATATATAGAACCAACTTTTTATACTAAAATTGATAAAAACGAAGGAACAGTATTTATAAAAACATCCCAAAAAACAAAACGTGTATGTTCAAAACAAGTAGCATATATCTTAAAAGAAATTTTAACGCAACCAGTATTAGGGGAAAATGGTACAGCAACTTATTGTAAAATATCAGGAGTAGATGTGGCTGCTAAAACAGGAACTACTGATGAAAATTATGATAGATGGTTATGTGGTTTTACTCCTTATTATACAGCAGTAACATGGTACGGTTATGACAAAAATGAAAGTATAGAATTTAACCAAAGAAACCCAGCAGGATTAATATGGGCAAATGTAATGTCTAGAATTCATACAGGACTTAAAGGTGCAAAATTCGAAAATCCAGGAGCCATTTCAACTGCAACTATATGTTCAGCAACTGGCAAAAAAGCAAATACAGGATGTCCTAATACGTACACAGAATACTTTTTATGGTTTACAGTACCAGAAATTTGTAATGAGCATAATGGTTCTGAGATTAAAAGTAATGAAAACATAAATAAAAATAATGTAACAGAAATTATAAAAGGAATTACTGATGATATTGATGCAAAAGAACCAGAACGAACTAATACAAATTCATCAATACAACAAAATGAAACGCAACCGAATAAAGATACAAAAAATCAAAAAGATAACAATTTAAACAATTCAACAAAACAAAATTATACAAATGAACAAACTAATACAAGTACAAATAATAATACTTCTAATAAAACAAACACTTCAAATACTTCAACAAATTCAACCAATACAAGTAATACAGTAAATAGTAACACACAAAAAAATAACTTAAATAATTCGACTAATACTAGTGAAGATAACAATTCTGAATAATAAAATAAAGGGGAATTAAGCAAATGAAAAAGATAGCAATAATAGAAAGATTAGAAAACAACGGAAAAAAGAAACCATTTAATATAGTGTATTATTTAGATTCGTCATATAGAAAAATATTTGATAAATTAGACGTTATACTTATTCCAGTAATTTCAGAAAGAAATATAGAAGAAATAAGCAACATATGCGATGGACTAATTTTAACTGGAAGTGCAAATGATGTACATCCAAAATATTATAATGAAGAACCAATAAAAGATAAAAAATATGATAAATTTGATGAATATCCTTTAGTTAAGAAATGCGTAGAAGAATTTAACAAACAAAATAAGCCTATATTAGGAATATGTGCTGGAATACAAGAACTAAATGTCATTTTTGGAGGTACTTTATTTCAAAGTATACCAAACCACAATTTAAAAGATCAAAGTAAACATATTATAAATATAGAAGAAGATTCATTTTTGTATAAAATATATAAAAAAGACAAATTAGAAGTAAATTCATATCATAAGCAAGCAATAAAAGATGTTGCACCAGGTTTCAGGATTGTGGCTAGATGTGATGATGGAACAATTGAAGGAATCGAAAAAGATAATGTCATTGGAGTTCAATGGCATCCAGAATCAGTATTAGATATGGAGATTTTTGAAGGATTTGTAACCTAAAAACTGCAACTGAGCATAGGAATGATATCATCTACTGAAAAATAAATAATTTTTGACTAAAAATAAGTCTCCACTTTCTTGAAAAAGATGGTGGTTTTTTATTTATATATAATAAATTTATAAAAGACTCTTGACTTTGAGTTAACTCCAAGTATTATATATAATAAGAAGGAGGAAATAATATGAATTTATTGAACAAAAAATCATTAACAATTGTATTAAATACGAAAATTGGATGGATCTAGATATGACAGAAATAAATAATTTACTTGTTAAAGAAAATAAAACAGAAGATAATGATACAATGGATTATTTTCTTTTAAAGCTCATTAGAATTCATGATACTCTATAATAATTAAGAATTGTACATATTGCAGAAAAAACATAAGAAAAGTTTAAAGATATTATAGACAAAATTTTAAAAATATTGTAGAATTTAAAACATAGGAAATTGATAATTAGTAGAAGTGGTTTTGCCTCTTATCCGTGATTACATCACGAGAGAGGAGGTGATACATATGATAGAAGGAATTTTATTAGAAATAATATATTTACTTTTATTCGGTCTTGTTGCCGAAACTATCTGTGTATTTGCCTTGATTATACTGGTTATAATTTTGAGCAAATAAATAAAAAAATAAACCATTCTGCTCTGCCAAGCGTTTGGTTTATTTAAACTTACAATTGGCAAGACCGCTTTTGCGGAATTGTCATTTTCTATAATTATTATACTCTATTTTTGAATAAAAAGTCAAGAAATATGCAAAAAATTTTAAACTAGGATTTAATTTAGTTTATTTTTTACAAATTTAAAATTTGCACAATTGAGATTGACGAAAAAGAGTATAGAAAATTTATAGAAACAACACCAAAATTAAAAGAATATGATGATTTAATGTTTTCTATTAGTGAAAACCAAATATCTTACAAATTATTGGAAGAAGTCTACAAAATTGTAAATAATAAGTTATACCTTAATGTTAAGACAGATCCAAATTATTCTTATATATTGAGAAATACTTATGATTATATAATATCTGCATATCACATGAATAAGGAACATTGGAATACAATTATTGTAGATGAAAAAGTGGACAATAATTTAGTTAAAGAATTGATAGAACAAAGTTATCAATTAACGAAATAAAGTTAAATACGAATAGTAATTTGTGGAGGAGAAAGTTATGAAAAATAAAAATATAATTATAGGATTAATAATAGGAATAGCAATGACAATACTTTGGAGCATTGTTTTTGTGAATGTGTTAAATAGTATGGCAGGAATAGGAATAGGAATATGTTTAGGTATGTCTTTTGGAATATCTTTTAGTTTAATTTTTACCAAAAAAGATAAAGATAAGCAATAATATAAATCAATAGTGAGATTTCAAAGAATACAAATATTATACATGCATAATAAAATTTAGAAAGTTATATATTGATTTGAAAAATATCTAACTTTTATGTTACAATCATCTCGATAAATTACAATTTCAAGAGATGATTAAAAAATAGCATCTCTTTTTAAATTTTCAAAAGTAATGCCAAACAATTGTTTACAAGTATGAAAATAAATGATATAATGCAAATTAAATAAGGTAAATAGGAGGTGGAATATGCAAGAACAAAGTATATATGTAGCAATAGATTTAAAAAGTTTTTATGCTTCAGTAGAATGTCAAGAAAGAGGATTAAACCCTCTAACAACAAATCTAGTAGTAGCAGATAGTAGTAGAACAGAGAAAACAATTTGTCTTGCTGTAAGTCCATCTCTAAAACAATATGGAATACCAGGAAGAGCAAGGCTATTTGAAGTAGTTCAAAAAGTAAGAGAAATAAATACAAATAGAAAATACAATGCACCTGGTCATATACTAAATGGAAAATCTTATGAAGACATCGAACTAAAAAAACATCCAGAATATGAATTAGATTATATTATAGCACCGCCTCAAATGAAAAAATATATGAAGTATAGCACTAATATATATAATGTTTATCTAAAATATTTTTCTCCAGATGATATATGTGTTTATTCCATAGACGAAGTTTTTATTGATGTAACACATTATTTAAAAACCTATCAAATGAAAGCAAGTCAATTAGCAACAAAAGTTATACATGATATATATAAACAAACTGGAATTACAGCAACTTGTGGAGTCGGAACAAATCTATATCTAGCAAAAATCGCAATGGACATAGTAGCAAAACATGCAACAGCAAATAAATATGGAGTTAGAATAGCCTGTTTAGACGAAGAAATGTATAAAAAACAATTATGGAATCATAAACCACTTACAAACTTTTGGAGAGTTGGAAAAGGTTATGCTAAAAAACTTGAAGCAAACGGAATGCAAACAATGGGAGATGTTGCTAGATGTTCAATTTATAATGAAGATAAATTATTTAAACTATTTGGAATAAACGCAGAATTATTAATTGATCATGCATGGGGAATAGAACCATGCACTATGGAAAGCATAAAATCCTATGTACCAACCACAAATAGTATAAGTTCAGGTCAAGTTCTACATTGTCCATATAATTATGAAAAAACAAAATTAATAATTAAAGAAATGACAGAGCTATTGGTACTTGATTTAGTAGATAAGCATGTAGTTACAAATCAAATTGTATTAGATGTTGGATATGATATAGAAAATCTTACGAATAAGAATATAGATTATAATGGAGAAATAACAATTGATAGATATGGAAGAAGTGTACCAAAACATGCACACGGTACAATAAATTTAGACCATAAAACTTCATCAAATAAACTTATTGGTGAATCTGTTATGAAATTATATGATAGAATAATTGATAAGCATTTATTAGCGCGAAGAATTAATATAACTGCAAATAATGTAATTAGTGAAGAACAAGCTGAAAAAGAAAATAAATTTGAACAAATTGATTTATTTACTGATTATTCAGAAGTAGAAAGAAAAAATGAGAAAGAAAAGAAAGAGCGAAATCTTCAAAGATCTATACTAGATATAAAGAAAAAATATGGTAAAAATGCAATTCTTAAAGGAATAAATTTTGAAGATGGAGGAACAACAATAGAAAGAAATGAACAAGTAGGAGGTCATAAAGGTTAATGGGAAAATATGATGATATTATAAATTTAAAAAGACCTGCATCAAAGCATCCAAAAATGAGTTTATATCAAAGATCTGCACAATTTGCACCTTATTCAGCTCTTACAGGATATGAAGGACAAGTTAAGGAAACAGCAAGACTAACTGATAGAAGAATTGAATTAGATGAGGAACTTAAAGTTATACTGGATATGAAAATACAAGTTATTCAGGAATTAATTTCAAATAAACCTGAATTAGAAGTAACATATTTTATTCCAGATAGCAAAAAAGATGGTGGAAGATATGAAACTATATTAGATAATATAAATAAAATTGATATTTACAAACAACAAATGATAATGCAAAATGGTACAATAATTGATATTAAAGAAATTATAGATATTAATAGTGATATTTTTAAAAATATAAAATTTGAATAAAAAAAGAACTAGAGCAGAAGTGAATCACAAGGAAAAATATATTTGTGTTTCATTTTTTAGCTAGTTCTTTATTTAAATATTATCAATAAAATCAGAAACTAAATCTTCAAGTTTAACATTAAAAACTTTAGCAAAACCACATAATTCATAATCAACAAGAGTTCTTTTTCCAGTTTCAATTTTATAAATCTCTTGTTTATGAATATCAATTCCGTGAAGCATAAGCTTGTCTGATAAACCTTGATATGAATAATTATTTAATTCACGATAATATCTAATCTTATCCTTAACAATATTAAGACTATTTCCGATATTTGTATTTCTTTTACTCATATTGAAAACTCCTTTTTTACTTATTTTTCTACATTGCATTGATTTTATAATATAATTTTGATAGAATATAACCCACAGAGGTTATATATTATTTATGTTACAAGTTTCGACAAATTTTTAAGATACAATTGTTATAAAATTGAATAAGAAAGAGGTCAAAAAATGGAAAAAATAAAAGTAATAATTGCAGATGATATACAAGCTATTGTAGAAAGTAATAAACGAATTGTTGCATCATTTGATAATGTTGAGGTTATTGGTACTGCATACAATGGTCAAGATGAGTATGATATGATAATAAAACTTACAACCAGATCTTGTTATAACTGATAATCAAATGCCAATAATGAATGGAATAGATGTTATAAAAAATATTGTTAATTCTGATATTTCTAAAAAACCTTCATTTGTTCTAGTTACAGGAGATACAGGAGGAATATTTAGACAAGCTTATGACTTGGGAGTATTTAGGATTATAAGTAAAATGTCTTCTCAATCAGAGTTAAAGTATACTATTGAAGAGTTTTTGAGTTTACAAAATGTGCGTCAAGATGAACATGATAATGTACATCAAAAAAAGCATTTTAAACTTTTTGGAAATAGAAAACATAAAATTTTTAAGTAAAAAAATTTTTTTTGCTTGTAAATTTACAAATACAGGACAAATAGAATATACAAAAAAAGTAGTCGAGTTATGTCGAGAAACTATTGAACAAATATAAAAAAGTATATATAATATATTTATAAATAAAAAGTTGGGATATAAATATTTTATAGAAAGAGGTAGATATGTATACTTTAGATGATTTAGGTAAGGATTGTTACAAGATTGCTAGTGAAATTTTACCACGCCATGTAAATTGTGAAATAACATCAAATAAAATTTTCATAACTGATGATTGTGCACGAAATGATTCTGAAGGATTTAGAATAAGAATAACTCTTCAGGATGATGCAATCAGAATAACACATTTTTATATGTGTCAAGAAAGAAAAGGATATGGCTCAACGATAATGGAAAAAATTTTGAAATATTGTAAAGACAATAGTATTTCTAAAATATATGTATGGGCTGCAAATAAAAAGGCACAAAATTTCTTTGGAAATAAATTTAATTTTAAAATAGAAAGTCAGAAAGGCAACCAAGCAAATTTATATTTAAATATTTAATAAATTAAGTAATCAATAAATATGGTGATATGATTTATGGAAATTATTTTATATATATTATTTTTGATATTCTGTATATTTGCAGGATTCAATGGAATGCCATATATGTTTATATTTCCAATTGTAACAATTATAGGAGTTATCGTATTATGGAATACATCTGAAAATTCAAATAACACACAAGATTATTCAAAAACAGATAATAATTCCTCAAAAGACAATGATGATCTAGATGATTTTATATTATTTAATATGTTTTTTAACAATAAAAAATAATATTAAATGATTCAAATATTATTAACATGATACCAAAAAACAAAGATATAAGAGCTGTATAAAAAATTTAAAAATATTAGTTAAAAAAGGACCTACGAGAATCGTTTTTAAGCTTTTTTTATGATTATGGCATATAGTTTCTTGTTTATAATTTAAGTAAAATTACTAATTTTTAAGAAGGTAGTGGAATAAAAGAAAAAATTATAAAAGTTACAAATATTTTAATAATCAAAAATTTTATAATTATAAAATTAAATATTAAATGATAAATATAACTTTAATAAAACTAAAATTTAATCATAAGAAAAGAATAATAATAATTTTTAAAATAAAATCATTGCGAAAGCTAATTTTAAAAAACATAAAATAATAGAATAGTAAATTATAATTGTATTCACTTTAACATATCAATAATCAATAGAAGAGAGGTAGAAGTAGATATGGAAAAGTGTAAAAAAAGGAATACAGAACATTGCACAAAATCAAAGTTTTGTGCAATAAGGCGTAGGAGTAAAATATATAGGCATACCATTTAATGCCTTACAACCACTTTACTTACAACCACCCCTCTTATAGCTTGCTATCAAATATCGTGTGACTAATGTTATTACTTTATATATTTAATATTGTTAGTCTTGTCCCAGATTTTTTATCTTATTTCAATTCATAATTGAATCTTAACTGATTTTATAATTTATCCTTTATAATTTTATAATTTATCCTTTATAATTTTATATTCAAATTATTTTTTATATTAAAATTTTACAAAAATCTCTAAAATCTTCAAATCACTATATTTGCTGTATTTTTGCAACAACAAACTATATGTCTTTAAAAGAAAAACGCCTTAAAATCGATTCTCGTGTGTCGCTTTTTTGACCATTTTTTGCATATTTTAGAAATACCTGATTTATCAATATTTCACTAGCTTTATATAATATTTCTTATAAATTATATATTTAGGTTTTAAATTTTAAACATATAACTTGCTTGACTTTATATAAAATTGCCTTAAAAACGATTTTGAAGTGTCTAATTTATAAATAATATTATTAGTTTAATAATTAAAGTCAATCCTTAAAAATTTATAAAATAATTATTGATTATATCAATAAAATATTATCAAAAATCATTTTATACAAATGTTCGGTTTGAATTTTTTGTTTGTATAAAATTATTATAAATTTCACATTGCGCAAAATTAAAACTTAATTTAAAAAATTACAAATTAAGCAACAAAAAAGTAATTAAAAATAATCATTGCTTTCTTTAAATCTTACTGACTTATGTAATTTGTTACTATACAATCATAAATATAAATCCAGGTAAAAGTATTCCAATAAAAGTAATTGATAACCATTTTCCAACCTTTGTAAACAAATTATCTTTATATTTAATAGATAATATTAGTGCTGGTATTAAAAATATAAATGAATAAAAAATAGTGTAATGTGTTCCAGTCGCATTAGCCATATTAGACCAAGTAGGTATGTTCAATGTTGCTAAAATGTGATCTCCAACACAAACTCCAAAAATATTAAAAGCCCAAACGAAAGCAATAATTACTAGTAACAATGACAATGAACCTATACCAATTTTTTTATTTTTCATTACAAATACCTCCTCGATAAATTACTATTTATCTGACAAGTATTATATCAATTTTTATGAAATATTACAAGAAAAAAGCAGGAACTTTTATAATTCCTGCTTTAGATTATCTTTATTTTCTATTCCATTTAATACACCGAAGTTTGTAATATAGAAAGCTAACATATTCCCATTCTTGAATATAAGATCTTATAATTTTTCTTGCTTTTATATCATCAAGTAATAGTACAAGACTCTCCATAGAATTTTCTGCTAACACTTGAAGTTTTTCATCTTCTTCATATATTCTATCTTTATAATCTTTTTTTCTCTTCATACATCTTTTCAAGAATATTTTCCTTATTTTTAATTTTAAGTTGTTTTTCTCTTTCAGATAACAAGTTACTCAATTCATCAATAAAACCTTCTAATTTTTGACATAATTCGTCATCAGAATCTTCTTCAGCAACTAATACTAAATTATAATAGTTTAATATATTGTTTAATATCTTTAGGAGTTTTTAGTTCTTCTTTTACATGTTCTATTGTACGATCATATTCAGAAGTATCAAATATATCATTGTCTAGTTCAAATTCTAATAATCTATTGTATAGGTCTTTATGCATCTTGTTCTTCCTCCTTCTTTTTTATTATAAATTCTAACTCATTATTTCTTTTTTCTGTTAAGTGATAGCATAATTCAGTAAGTTTTTCTTAGAAAGATTTTTGGAAATTTTCCTATATATATTTTAGCATAATTTTACATAATTTGCAAAATTCTTACAGTTGTTAACAGATTTCTATTCTTTACACTTTCCTACAATCCAATTTTTCGCATTTTGAGTATTGTCTAATAGATATTTCCCTCTATATCTTTCATCATCTCCAAAAGGATAAAAATCTAATATTTTATTAACATATTCATTATCCATTGCGATTAATTGTTTTATTCTATTAAAACAACTTTCAGTTATTTCGTCCATCTCTCTAAATTTATCTTTAAAATATAGATTACTCTTGTATTGGCTCATAATGATTGTATTAATTCTTTTATTTAAAAAGAAATTTTTAAATATAAAAAACACTTTACTACTTATCTCATTAATCTTTGTAGGTTCTTTTCCTAGTTCCACCCATGCTTGTGTTAGCATATCTCTAAAATTTTCATTATTTAGATTTTTATTATAATAGTTTTGCATATATTCTGCAATTATCATATCATCTATGCAATGATTTGATAGCAATAAATCAAATTCGTTTGGAATATCTTCAAAAGCATTTTCAAAACTTTTATTTATGCATATAATTTTAGCATTTGGAAGAATCGAGTTATATTTTTCATTTATATATTTCAAGACTTCAGTATTTGTATCAATAACATATAAATTACCTTGAAAGCCAAGATCTTTTAAAGCATACGCTATTTTATATCTAAATCCTGGTGCAATTTCAACGAGATTTTTAATATTGGATTTATGTACATTTTTTATAAGTCTTGAAAATATCTGTCCTATATACCACTCCCACTCATCATCAGCAATGTTATCATTAAATTTCATATTTTATTCCTCTTTACTAATAAAATTATTTTATATTTTAAATAAAAAAAGTATTTCATTTCTCCAATTCATGAGAACAAAATACTTTTTGTAATTTACGCTATAATTAAAGAACCTTATCTTTCATCTTGCTCTTTTCCTTTTTCATCTAATCCATCCATCATTCTTCTAAATCTAGATTTTGTTTCTGGATCAAGTTTATTTATTTGTGCTGATACTTTTTGCTTTGCTCTTTCTAAATCCTTTTTTGCAGAATCTAGGTCAGCTTGTCTTGTTGCAACAACATATCTACATCTTTCTACTTCGTCTAAAAGGTCAAGCATTTCTACCATTGGTGATTTACTTCTTTCTTCTCTAACAGATTTTCTATTTGCACTTGTATTTCTACCTGTATTTGTGCTTCCTTTTCCACTATAACTTGAATAACTACTAGCTCCCATAAAATTACCTCCTAAAATTTCTTCTTCATCATTATATATAATAACACCAAAAATGATTTTAGTCAAATTTTTACAATTTTTCGACTATCTTATATCAATTTATCTTTGTATTCTTTACCGTTAATTTTCAACTTTATATCAAAATTTAGTATATCTGGTAAATTATCAAATTCAGTTTTTTCACTAACCATAATATTACCATTTTCATCTGAAAAATGCCTCATCATGACTTCTTGTCCATTTATAATTGCTTTTGCAAATTCTATTTCTGTATTAGAATATGGTTCTATTACTAAATAATAATAATTTTCTGATAATACTAAATATGTTAGTAAGTCTTCATATATCTGCAATCCTAATTTATTTTCATCTTTTTTATTATAATTATTTCTTTTATTTGTATTTATTAAAGCATTTATAATTCTATTTGTTGTTTTTTCATCTATCTTTTTAATATCATATAAATAAGAGATTTCTCCATAAATATTTTCATTTCCATAAAGATAATTTCTATTTGCATTTATTATATATTGTTTAACTTTAATATTAGATAACTCTGTTTTTTTACTAATTAAATTAAATAGTTCATCATACTCTTCTATAAAGTCCATTGCATTATTTATTGAATTATCTATATTTTTTTCATCTACAATATTTTCATAAAAAAATTCCTGTATCTTTTCTTTTATCATTCCTATTTTTTCATATTCTATGTATTCTGTATCATTAAGTAATAGCTTCATGCCTAACAGTATATTGTTTTTATAGTCTTTTTTTGTTATTAAATACTTTTGAAAGAATTTTGAAAAATCGAATAAATATGTTATATCTCCACTATTTTCTGCTACATTAGTTTCATAATAATTGGGTAAGAATTTTCTTGACAACACGTTAAATTTTTCATATAAGCTATCAATATATTTATTACACTATCAACGCGATTTCCTGCACATGTCCTTGTGGATT
>OGJI01000258.1_pt1 | contig 72266 bp, 50 predicted proteins | sample 1572031 | NCBI WGS metagenome assembly OGJI01 (sample SAMEA2582119, study PRJEB24529) | metagenome | biome: Human gut stool | place: China | collected 2011
GCCCGGCACTGTCTTCCAACGGGAACTCATCCTGCCGGTTGTTAAGGATGCGCTCAATGATGGGGTAATTGTACAGACCGTAACTTGTAGCCCAACGACAGGCATTGGTCAGTCGGGTGTTGCCGACCCTGCGTGCGAAGCTAAGAATGCCCTGGCACGATTTATAGGCTTGCTCCGGATGTTTTTTCTCTTCCATCACCCGACGGATATATGCCTCCACGTCCGGATGGATAGCTGCCGCCTCATGTATAAATTTGTCCGGGTTCCATTCCGTGATATAGCGATGGTGTGAAGCCAGATGCTCTTCCAGGGTCGTGTACCGGCAACGGGCCCTGTTGCGGGTATGGGTGGCAATCAGCTCGTAGCCGTAATAGATGCATACCTGGCGTGAGGTATATGACAGGATGACTTTCTTGCCTATATAGCGGCAAGGCACGCTGTAGTAATGGGCATCTTCCCCCAGGCGGACATGGCCGTTTTTCATCACGGTAGCCCTGTAACGATGCCTGAGTTCAAAGCGGATGGGATTTAGTTTGCGCAGGGAATCACGTTCTATCTCCTCGAACTGTTCCCGCCGACTGTATTTGCGGCCTGTGAGCGGAGTGTTGTTATGGAGTTCCAATGCCACGCGGATAGCCGCGTTCAGTGAATCCAGGTCATAAAACTCGCGTTCCTGTATCTTGGGATAGATACTGCGGTAAATCAGTTTAACGGCACCTTCCACCAGCGCCTTGTCACGTGGCTTGTAAGCCCTGGCGGGGATTACGGTACAGCCGTAATGTTCGGCAAAAGCGGCAAAGTCTTCATTCAGGATAGCCTCGTATTTACTGCTCTTGGTAACGGCAGACTTGAGATTATCCGGGATGATGGCGGAGGGAACTCCCTGGTAGTATAACAGGGCGTTTTCCGAAGCACGGATCAAGTCCTCTTTTTTCTGGCTCATGACAGCTTCCACATAGGTTAACTGGCTGCAAGGAAGAATCGCGACAAAAACCTCCACAGGAATGATTTCTCCCGTATCAAGGTCGATGATGGAAAGTTTGTCGCCGGCGAAGTCTATGAACATTTTATCACCGGCTTTATGCTCAAGATGCATGATGGGACGGCTGCAGGCTATATATTGCTGAATCAGAATATAGAAGCGGGTGCGTCCGTGGCCATCCGGATGGGAAGAAAGGTACTCGCGATGCAATGCCTCGCGGGTAACACCTTTCTTCTTAAGCCGCTTGCAATACTCGGGTAACAACGACTTTAGTTCTCCCAGCCGTTCACTTTCCGTCTTTACTCTGCTCTTTTCGTGGAATAACTTTGAGAGTTCCTGGTCCGGCAGGGACAACATCTGCTCATAATCCAAACCGCTACGTTGAAATACTTGTAAGTATTTCTTGACCGTGTTGCGAGAGACGCTTAACATACTGCTGATACTTTTGGTCCCATGACCCTGGGAGTAACAGCGTAACACTTGACGAATCTTTTCCATTCCTAATTGTTTATTGGGCATAAATGACTTTTATTTGTTTTTAACAAACAAAATAGAATTATAGACCGGATAAACAAAAATCAAACTCACTTTTGGGGGATCATTTTAAAGTGAATTTAAGGGATCACTTTCGAGTGAATTTAGGGGATCACTTTAAAGTGGACGGAAGGGGGCAAATATGAGTGAATTTTCCACCTAATACTCGGTTCATTCTAATTCCTTATTGGCATTCCCTCGAATCCACAAAAATTCAGAACTAGAAACAACCTTTGAAAACACACAACAGATTCACGAGTTCAAAGAACCCGCGAAACTGTTCTTTCCTCTAGATAAATAAAATCAAAGTCAACAAAAATGCATACACCACCATTGCCAAAAACTTTCCCAGTACAATATGGGTATTACTAATCGGTGAAGAATACAACAATTTAATAGAACCGCTGCTCAACTCTTTACTGATTACCCCCATCGTCAACAATGGGATATACAAATACAGGATATTCACCACACTCGGCCACAATCCTGAACTACCGCCATACCCCCTAATGAACAGGCGCAAAGAACACCAGTAAGTTCTGCCGGAATTTTCCACGTCGAGCACGAAACTTTCAAGCATCCCCGTGTAAAAGAACACCGTTTGAAAAACAAAACACAACAACAACAACCAGGCGATAGGCGAATAGAAAAGCATCTGTAACTCCGTCTTCGCTATTTTATATATGGCTCTCATAATAAATCTCTTTAATTTTTATGCTATTAATTTCACTTCCCCTTCTCCATTAATTTAGCAAAAATCGTATCCAACGAATTTTTCTCCTGCCGAATTTCCTGCAATCGCCAATGATGTTCGGTACTCAAATCCACTAAACGTTCGGTTACTTCTTGCGCGTCCGTGAAACGCACCCGGAACTGCTGACCTCCTAAATCTTCCACGTCATTCACTCCTTCCACCCCTTTCAATACCCCCGAAGAGGGTGCGTTAGCAAAACGAACATATATAGTATTCGGAACAATATAATTATCAAACTCATCCACCGTACCGGAAAAGACCATTTTCCCGTGGTCCATCATCAAAATATGGTCACAGGCAGCCTGTACCTCCGGCAAAATATGCGTGGAAAGAATCACCGTGCGTTCCTCCGCAATACTCTTGATCAAATGACGAATTTCCACGATCTGGTTCGGGTCCAAACCATTCGTCGGCTCGTCGAATACCACCAAATCCGGTTTATGCACGATAGCCTGCGCTATCCCTACCCGTTGTTGGTATCCACCGGACAAGTTCTTTAACAACCGTTTACGGAAATGAGTGATGGCACAACGTTCCATCACCTCCTCCACCGCTTTTTTCATCTCCCGCGGTGTCACCCAACGCAAATCAGCCGCATGGGTCAAATACTCCTCTACCGTTAAATCTTGGTATAAAGGAGGTTTTTGCGGCAAAAAGCCAATATGTTTTTTCGCGGCAATCGTATCCCGCTTCGTGTTCACCCCCGCTATAATCACATCCCCTTCCGTCTGCTTCAACACCCCGCACATAATATTCATCACGGTCGACTTCCCCGCCCCATTCGCTCCCAGCAACCCGTAAATCCCGTGCCGGGGTATCTCAAAGCTAACATCTCTTACAGCCCATTGGATGCTATATCGATGTGACAAATGTTCTACTCTTACAATAATATCTTCCATAACACTGCTATAATTTTACATACAATACACCCCAAAAGCATCGCCCGTCCCTATAATAGCCAGACCAACTGGGATAAATATCACGGTCCTTTAAATAGTGTGCAACAAGCTTATGATTTGGCGATGAAAGCCGATCCCGTGTCTTACGCTCCCACTTATCCCGCCGATTTGGAGTATAATTGGAATCACGTTCGTTTTGGAGCGTATAATCAGGGGGATAGAATATGCGCTATCACCTACCCCATTTAGTATAAGTGACACCTCGTATGCAGAACTCGCCCAATTATTTTCGATGATTCTCCGCAGAATCGACAAACAGGAAACCAACGAGCCAAAAACCGTTTTACAAAACCTGTCATGCGCTGTTGTGGGTATAATAGCAGATTCCATGCAAGAAATCATCGGACAAAAATCCCAAAACAAAAGACACCTTGAAATAACACTGGCATTCAAGGAATTATTTTCAGAAGAAAAACAAATTAACAGGAATATATCTTATTACGCGGAAGCATTGCATATATCACCAGTCTATCTGAATGAAGTGATTAAAGATATTACAGGCACGAGTGTAAGCAAGTATGTTCAAAACGAACTCATGCTGAGAGCCAAGCGAATGCTGGCACACACCACCCTGAGAATAAGTGAGATTTCTGCTCTTTTGGGAATAGATGATTGTGCCTATTTTACCCGATTGTTCACGAAAACAGTGGGCATAAATCCTACTTGTTTCCGAAAAAAATACCTCGAATAGTGCAATCTTAACCATACATCGTCTATTCTTCTGTTCGTCCATCTGCTGTAACTTCGCATAAAAAAAATGGACAGAAGCAGACTTATTTACTTGACAGATTTAATGCTAGTCCCTGTGTTCGCTTTATCATTTTACACGGGTATCGAGTTACATGTAGCAGGACATGGCAACAATCATGAAATATGGCATAATTGGGCTGCATTTCACGTGATTACCAGCCTATTGTTTATGCTATTGGGATTTATACATATGAAAAGCCATTGGAAATGGTATAAAGGGCTGGCAAGCACAGGCAAGAAGAACAAATGGAAAATCGTATTGTTACTTTCCATTGTTTTCATATCACTTGTTGCCACGGGAATAGGGTTGTTTTTTGTTCACGGAGTCAATTCTCCGATAGGACTTTTCCATTACAAAAATGGACTTATACTAAGCATTTTAGGACTTCAACATATATTTAAACGAAGAAAATTCTTGTACCGGGGATTCATAACCCATGTATTAGGCAAACGTTAGGCTAAATTTTAATCCTATTCCCATCGTTTACAAACAAAAATCAAGCAACAACCAAGTTTTGCCTTTTCTATAACATTTGAGCAACACTTATCCCGTCAGGTGCTAGACAGGTGTTGCTTAAATGTTGTACTGGAGTAGTAGCCCGTTCTCACCCCATCCTCTCCTTCATTTCTGCTCGTTTACATCAAAATTACCGAATTACGAATCATCTAAAGCAATAAAGTCCATAAAATCAAAAACACTGTCCGAAGCCCCCGTGACTTTCGACCTTATGGACCTTTATAAATCTTATGGACCAGAACCGAAGGTTCGCCTTTACAAACTAACTCTTCGGTTTAAACACTACATCCGTGATATCTACGTTTTCCCAAAACTCCCGCACGAACTCAAGGAAATCCTCCGGTGTCAGTTTATCCACGATCTCCTCGAATTCCCTCACATCCGCCTGGTTCAGTCCGGTTCTATAATACAACACCAATTTTTCCTGCCAATAAACATTACTTTCCCGGGCTTCTCCCTCCTTCTTGCGGATGGAATTCAACGCCATCATCAACTCGTCACGGGAAGGGACTTGCTGCCGCAACCGTTCCAATTCACCGTAAACAATACCTTTCAACTTGGCGGCGTTCAACGGGTCACACTGGAATTCCACTATCATGCTATACTGCGCAACGGGCTCATAAACCACACCTTGGTTTACGTTCACCGCATAAGTGCCGCCCTCCTTTTCCCGGATGACATTCATACAACGCGTTTGCAGGATACTCTTCAACGCTTCCAAACAGATATTATGGCGAATATTGTAATCCATTTCCCGGGTCATGCTCAACACCACGATTGAACTAGGAAGCCCCATAAACTCGATCTCTTGCTCCTGTTTTCCCCGGGGAGGTCTTATTCCCCAATCTACCCATTTTTCACGGCTATCCGTTGCCGGCAGGGAACCGATGTATTTCTCCACCAGCGGTTTCAATTCCGCCGCAGGAATATTTCCCGTGATAAAGAACGTGAAATCGCCGGCATTCGAGAAACGTTCCCGATATACTTGTTCGATTTTATCGAGATTCACTTTCCCGAAATAAGCTGCGTTCTTCAACAACGCTCGCGGATGACAACCGGATTGCAACCGCTTCACCGTGTCCTGCAACAGGTTCATCCCCTGCATTCGGGATTGCATCAACTGCTGTGCCATCATCTTCCCGAAAACCTCTCGGTCAAACCGCGGTTGCACGAAAGTCATGTACACCAACTGCAACATACTTTCCACATCCTCCGGCAAGGCGGAAGCGATCACGTATTCATTCAATTCCCGGATACTCGCCTCACATTTCAAACCCTTGCTTTCCATTTTCCGCTTCAATGCCATCGCATCATAATCGCCCAAACCGCAAGCCTTCACGAACGGCACGGTCATTTCCACCGTGGGAAGCATATCCTCCTCGTACAAAGAAGTCCCGCCGGGGCTATAAGCCTTCAATGCCAACTTGTTTCCTTCCTGACTGCTTTCACGATACACGACTTTCACCCCGTTTGCCAGTGTCCATTCCACGGCATCAAACCCAGTAATCTCATGTTCCGAAATCACCGGACTTCCCGCCAATTCTTCTTCCAGCAAAGGTTTCCCGCCATCTGTCACCGGTTTCTCGTACACGTAAGGCTCAACCTCTCCGTTCTTCACATCCGACATGATATCCGCCACTTCCTCTTCCATCAAATGCCAGACCGTTTCCGCACCGGAGATGACCACCGTCTTGTTACCCGGGATATCCCACTCCCACACCTTCGTGTTCACGTCCTCCACGGTCAGCGTCGGGATCAAGTCTTTCAAGAAGCCGTACTTCTCGGCATCCGCCACCAACGGTCCGCCGTTCAAATAATGCTCCATCATCGCTCGGCAGTAAACGTCATGCTTCACCTCCCCGCAGACGCGGTAACCCAGTTCCAGGTCCTTCAACAGCGACGCCTTCACCTCATCCAGCTCCCCCGCCGTGAAGCCGTGGCGTCTCAAACGCTCGTTCTCCGTCAGCAACGCACGCAACGCTGCCTCGTCCTGGCCCGGCTTGGGGATTCCCCCGAGCTGGTAAGTGTAATACCCCCGCTTGAACGGGATGAAACTAATTCCCCCTTTCGCCAGTGGGCAATCCTGACTCGCAAGCAATTTCGCGAAACGTTTCCCCACCATCGTGTTGAAGCACCGGATCAATATCTCCTCTTTCAAGTACGCGTAAGTGTTCTTCTCCTCCCTGGAGGGCTCGGGCACCATCGTGATGACGTTCAGGGTCGTGTAGTTCACCCCGGGATCCGTCGCCAAGCAGTAGTACATCTCCTCATGCGCCGGGATCTCTATCTCGGGACGGGGAGTCGGTTTTTTCACCGCCGGGATCTTGGAGAGGATCTTCTTCACCCGGCGTTCCATCTGCTTCACGTCAATGTCGCCAACGATCACCACGGCTGTCAGGTCCGAGCGGTACCACTCGTGATAAAACTCCCTGAGCTTCCGCACGTCGATCGCCCGGATCGCTTCCGGTGTCCCCAGTGCGTCCCGGTCCGCGTAAGGGGAGCCTTGCAGCAACACCCGCGCAAACTGGTCCTGCACTCTCTTTGCGGGCGTGTTCAGCATGTTCCACTCCTCCTCGATGACTTTCTTCTCCCGATCTATCCGGTCCTCGTCGATGGTCAGGTAATACGACCAGTCGCGCAGGAGCATCACACAAGTATCCAGGAACCGCTCGTCGCCCGTGGGGACGTTGTTAAAAAGGTAAACGGTGTGGTTGTCCGAGGTCACGGCGTTGATGTCATGCCCGTAGAGCACCCCGTGACGCTCCAGCGTCTTGATCATCTCCCGCCCGGGGAAATGCTCCGAGCCCTGAAATGCCATGTGCTCCAGGAAGTGCGCCACGCCACGCTGCTCGTCCCCCTCTTCCAGCAGGAAGCCCGCGTTTCTCACCAGGTAAAAGTTCGCCTGATTCCGGGGGCGGTCGTTGTGACGGATATAATACGTCATACCGTTCGACAAACGCCCCACGACCATCTCCGGGTCACGGGGTAATTTCTTTTCCAAATCCACTTGTGCCGACAAGCCCGCCATGAAAAGCAAGCTCGCGACAAACAACAATATCGCTTTTTTCATGTCTGTTGATTAATTTTTCAATCTATGACAAGGGGAACGGGAGAGAAAGAATGGTTTATAAAGTTTGTAAGGTTTATAAAGTTTATAAGGTTTTGGAACCCGACGGGCGTTTTGTTTATAGCAGCTCTGCTACCGATAGACTCTGTCCGAAGGACTCCCCTGACCTTAAAGACCTTATAGACCTTCAACCTTACAGACCAGAACCGAAGGTTCTACTTTATGAACTTTACGAACTTTATAAACCTTATAAACTTAAAACCTCCGGTTCCACCTCGTACTCCTCGACCGTGCCGGTTTCGGAGGAGAAGCTGACCCCGATGCGGTACAACCGGCGGGGGTCGTTCAGGTAGGGACGGGCGTAGCCTTTTTCCTCGATCTGGCGAAGGGCGTCGGCGGCGGTGCCGTCCAGCTTGAATTCAAAGATGTAGATGTACCGGTCCGTTTCCACGATGCAATCCACCCGGCCCTCGCTCTGCTGTTTCTCGGTGTACACCGTGTAAACGCTTACCAGGCGCAAGATCAGGTAGAACGTGTAATGGAAGTAACGTTCACGCTCCCGCTCGTTCTCTTTCCGCCGCATCGTGTAAGGGATGTCGCTCAAGAACGAGGTCAACAACACGCCGAACTCTTCCGCCTTCCCCTCCTGCAAGGCATCCACGACATCCTGCACCCAACTGTTTATTTCCGTCCGGGGCTTCAAGTAATCCGAGGCGACTACACTCAAGAAGCCGTTCTTCACCTCGTTGTTCGGGAAATCCAGCAAGAACGTGTTGCGGCGCCTGTTGAAATCCTTGATCGTCAGGTAACCGCTCTGGTAGATCATCGGCAACGGCTTCTCCACGTCTGCCTTGTAATCCACGAATTCCGGGGTCCGGTAATAACGACCCGTCATCTCGTCCAGGTTTTCCCGCGTGTGACGCAACAGCCGAACCAGGTAGGTCGGCGTTCCGCTTTGGAACCAGTAATCAGAGATCCTTTTCGAAATGAAAGCGTTCAACAAACTGAACGGGTTATAAATATCAATCAGGCCCGTCCCGAAATGATACCCGTCATATTGCGCCTTCACGAGTTGTTTCATTTCTTCTACCGTCAACTCGTTTTTCCGTGCCAGTTCCTCGATCGAAATGGCAAAATAGCTTTCCAACTCCTCGCCCGTGATCCCGCAAAGGGATTCGAACTGCTCGTCCATGCTGATATCTCTCGGTTGGTTGAAGCCGCTGAACACGCTTACCTGCGAGAATTTGGTCACCCCCGTCAGCAAGACGAATTGCAGGTGCTCGTCAGCCGCCTTGAATACCGAGTAGAAACCTTTCAGGATTCCCCGGTTGCGGTCTTCCAACGACATCCGGTTTTCCCCGACAACCGTTTCCAGTCCCGTGTCGAGGACATCCAAAATAGGCTTGTCATACTCGTCGATCAATACCACGGCACGACGTCCCACCCGCGCGTGAGCCTCTCTCAGGACTTGAATGAATCGCATTCCCCGATCCCGGCTTTGATCCGGAAGAATGGCGTAAGCCTTTTCCCAAGCGGAAATATGCTCCTCGATCACCTTTTCCAGCGTACCCTCCTCTTGAAAATCGCTCCCGTTAAAATCAATATGAAACACCGGGTATTCCAACCAGTCTTTTTCCAAGCGGTCGATTGCCAACCCCTTGAAAAGTTCCTTTCGCCCGAGGAAATAATTCTTTAACGTCGACAACAAAAGGCTCTTACCGAAACGACGGGGACGGCTCAAGAAATAGATTTTTCCTTCCTTCACGAGGGAGTAAATCATCTCGGTTTTATCCACGTAAACGTAACCATCTTCTATAATTTGGTCAAAACTTTGGATGCCTATCGGGTACTTCATTGCTGTACGAGTTTTTTATCTTGCAACAAAGGTACAATTTTTTTTTGATTGAGGGGGGAGGACAGTTTATAAAGTTTATAAGAGCGAACCGAAGGTTCGGGTCCGTAAAGTCCATAAGGTCTGAAGGTCCATGGACCCCGCGGGCGCCTTGTTCACGGCAGCAGAGCTGCCGAAAACTCTGTCCGAAGGACTCCCGTGACCTTTGACTTTATGGACTTTCGACCTTATAGACTAGAACCGAAGGTTCTATCTTCGGTTCTTTTTTCTCTCTCGTCCCAATATGTCAAAGAACTTGTTTATACTTCGTTATTTTCTTTATAAAGACAATACCTTTCGGACAGGGATAAGCCAAGTCGCAAAAACCGGTTGTTGTCCTGGCTCCGAAGCAATGTTTTTCAATTTTCCCATGTCAATCTTCATTTTCATGATTTTCCGGTACATGGCATTAACGTCCTGCTCTTTGATGCAAGTTTCAATAACTTTGGAGAAGTGGATTTCGGCTTTAAAGATTTTTACCTTCCGGATTGAAATAAAGGAGGAATCCCAACTCGGCCTCGCTTTCTCGAAACCACCTTTTAATAGAAAGTATATCGGAAAACTGGGCAAAATCAACGTCGGAACTTTTTTCTTGAAATATCTTCAAAAGAATCGTTTTCAACGTATCGGGAATCACTTCACGAACAATTTCCTCGGATATCTTTCGTTCCTCGACACTGTCTATCTCAAAAGTAAACACTCCGGGGGAATACCAACGAAGAGAGTCTCCCTTAAGCCCGTAACTAATGTACCCAAATACACTCTCCTCCTTTTCCAAAACTTGCGCCTGAAGCTCCGGCATGATACTCACGAAAAGAATAATACAAAATAAAAATTTTAAGGTTCTCATGGCAATGGAATATAGGAAATGAACGATGAAAAAGGTTTTTATAGTCCGTAAAGTCGAAAGTTCATAAGGTCCTTAAGGTCCGAGGACCCCCGCGGGTGCTTTGTTCACGGCAGCAGGGCTGCCGATAAATTCGGTCCGAAGGACTCCCGTGACCTTTGACCTTATAGACCTTACAAACTTTATTTCAACAACTCTGCCACTTTTTTCTGCAATTGAGCGCCGCGGAGGTTCTTGCCGACGATTTTGTTGTTCTCGTCAAGCAGGAAGGTGCAGGGGATGCTCATGAGGTTGTACATGCTGGCGATGGGAGAGCCTTGGGCTTTCAGGTCGGAGAAATGTTTCCAGATCATGCCGTCTTCCTCGATGGCTTTTTTCCAGGCACGGGGATCGTTATCTAACGAGAAACTGATAATTTCCAAACCCTTGGACTGGTACTTCTGGTAGAGTTTCAAGATGTTCGGGTTTTCCTGCCGGCAGGGGTTGCACCACGATGCCCAGAAATCCAGCAATTTCAACTTGCCTTTCACCTGATGCAACGAGAGGGTGTCGCCCTCCGGGGTCATTGCCGTGAAATCGGGAGCGGTGCCACCGATCTCCAGCGACTCGTACAAGGCAATTTGTTGCGCGATCAATTTCCCGTAGGGACCGCCCTTGACCTCGTCCGTCAGATAGTTGTAGCGTTCCCGCAAGCGTTCCAAGCCCACCTGCCTCATGGAATTGGTTATCACGTAGGCTGCCACGAACGATCCGCCGTTAGCCTGCAACATCTCGGTTTCCTGCTTCTGTGCCTTCTCCACGAATTTCTGGAATTGTGACTGGAGGGCTTGCATTTTAGGCATATTTTGTTCCTGGTAAGCTTTTTGCACCTCGCTTTGCATCCGCTGTTTTTCTTGCTTGACGCTCGCGTTGATGGCATCAAACTGGCGGAGCAATTCCTGCGCCGCACCGCCGCCGTCCACGTAGACCATTTTCTCGTTGGCGATCACGTTAAACACGGCGTTCTCGATCATCAGGGGAATTCTCGCTTTCGCGTCCGCCGTCATGATGTACGCTACCATCGCGCGGTCCACCCGCCCGGTGAACTCGAACTTGCCGCCCACCATGTCGGCGGTGGCGAGCGTGTCGCCCCGTTCGCTGATCAACAACATTTTCCCGTCCGGCACCCCGGAGGTTTCCGCCGTGATTTTAAATCCTTCCTGCGCCCGGCAAAACGCGAAGGACGCCAATACCATACTTATTAACAATACTATTTTTTTCATTTCTTTTTTACCTTTTAAAAATCATTTATTACCAGTTTCTTCCAAATCCGCATAGCACGTCGAAAACATTTTCGTCAAACGACCGGAGATGTCAAAAAAGACGAAAAACTTGAAAACATCGGATTCCGAAAAATCTTGAAAATAATCCGGAGACAACTTTCTTAATGCCGGCACATCTATTTTCAAATTCAACAAAGCACGGTAAATCGATTCCGATTCATCTTTCAATTTATCGATGTACTCGCCCTCCAAATTGATATTGCCGGCAAGCACTTCTCCTTTGCCATTAAAAACAAATGCGACCATAAACAGACGTTCGTCACCTCCCGGTTGCTTCCGCGTGCTCTTCACGACTTCTTTCATTTCCGGGGTAAGGATGTTATTCCCGACCATGTTCGAGAGCTTTTTTAACACGGCAAGCGTGATCCTCCCTTTACCGTTATAAGTCTTTTTCACGGAATCGATCACCTGACGTCCCGGATAATTCCACCCCACAACCCTACAAAAATCTTTTACATATTCAAAATTACATGATGTCCTTGTTTCAGACTCCTATGCTTTCACTCTTTGAATCCCGAGCAACCCGCACAGGCAAACGATGGCAAAAAAATACATCGCTTTCATGATTTCATGTTTTAATCGTTATTTTGCCGCACCCCCTTCCGGGGTGCGTGCAAAATAAACCTATTTACAAACACACTATACGTCAGAAAGGTAGCACGTCACCGAGTACGCAACCAGCTCTCATGTTTGAGCCACTACCGTAATAGGTATCTTTCACTGTCAAGCGGATGTAGCGCGCATTCCGGGGGGAGGTAAAGTTCAGCAATTTCGTTTCGCCGACGCATACCCCCAAACGGCATTCCGCGATGCTGCAAGGATTCGTCCACGTTTTTCCGTCCTCGGAAACATAGATGGTAATCGCGTTGGGGAGGTAATTTCTCACGCTGGTGGACACGTCCGCCTGCACGATCTTCAAGCCTTTCACTTCGCGCACCTCTTTCATATCAATGGTCAGGTCGTAAATGCGCCGCTCTCCTTTTTCCAGCACGGTTTCCCACAAGGACGTGGGATCATTGTCCAGCAACATGTACGATTCGAAATCGGGAGCCGAACCCTCTATCGAATTTTCCACCGTGAAGCCTTCCGTGTCCATCAGGACCAGATCCTGCGGCAATTCAGGAGTTTCCGCAGGAATACCGAACGCCCCGTAATGAGAACCATAATTCACCACCTCCAGACCGATCACCTCCTGCATGAACGCGATACACTCCTCGGCACGCTTCCTGTTGGCAGCCACCGAGATGGCACTCATCTTCTTCGTCTTGCCGTAATAGCGGTTTTTCCCGAGTTCCAACTTTTTCAAATCTTTAAAATAGAGGATATCCTCGATCGACGACAAATCATAGTCCAGTTCCAGGTTGGTGCGATTCACGTCCACGTTCCCGTAACGCTCTTGCAAGTAACCACTAAAATCTCCCGCCATATTCACCACGTTGGTTTCCAAGGTTACGTCCGGGAAGGGAATCACATCGGGTCCCTCCTCCAACAATCCTTTGCGGGTCAGCACGACGGGTTCCGAAGCCTTGACTCCCCGGAGAAAAATCGTGTTCAACCCCTCGCTGTACACGTCATAATCGTACCGCTTGCCGTCCGTGCCGGTGTAATGCACCACGAACTCCAGCATCTTGTCGGTTTTCGTTCCCATGAACAACACGAGGTTGTCCCCCAGGAAAATGTGTTTCACGATGCCCCGCGTGTAACCCTGCACACCCTCGTGCGACAACGTGTAAGGACGGCCGGAACGCACCTCGTCATTCGTCAACGACGTGTTGCCTGCCTTATCCCGCGCCGCCACGGAAACGGAGTAGGTGGCGTCCGCCAATCCCCGGATGATGCACGAGGTGGCGTTCGCATCCAGCACGGTATCGTACAGGTAACCGTCCGCCTCGCAATGGACCAATATCGCCTCCCGGTTCGGGTCCAATTTATTCTCCCAAGAAACAATCAACCGATTCCAACCGCTCAACACCTCCACGGAAGTGCATTTCGCCAGGTAACGCACCGGCCCGTCCCCCACGTAATCCTCGTACGTGTCTTCCAAATCCTCGCAGCCCGCCAAAAACAGCACTGCCAATAAACCCAATAAATATGTGTATTTCATAAATTAATCTTTTTGCACGTAAACTTCCAATTCATGATAAGAGATACGATCTCCCGTATTATCCCCAGAAAACGTCCAGGTCGTGAAATGATCCAAGGAATAAACTCTCAAGTACTTGTACTTCAAATCACTAATAGCAGCCACAATCTCGGCATAATAAGGATCCGTCTTGTCATACGTCTCCACCGTGACATCCCATCCTAAACTCGTGGTTCTTCCCCAGCAATCTCCATTCCCGTCTTTCTGCTGCTCGAAAGAAGCGATCGTTTCCCACCGCTCGCCGTCATCGGACGCATCCACCCGCACCTTGCAAGGCAAACGATCGATGTAATTACCAGCAAACAAATCACCCGCCGACATGATGGCATCAAGATCACGTAGCACCCCGTACAAACGAACCGAGGCAATCACTTGCGGCTCTTCCAGCTCCACCTGCACGTACGAACCGTTTCCATTCACCTTGGTCACGTACGTGTAATAATGAGCGTTTTTACCCCTTTCCTTGCGAATTTTTCCTTTCAAATCGCCATCCGTCAAGTATTCGATACCGAAATATGATGCCCTATACGGAGAATCATCGGCCACACCCTTGTACTCGTAACTCATCTCCCCGGGATCCGTCACGGACAGTTTTTGCCGCGGGTATTGTTGTGTCGAATGATTTTTCACCCCGGGAACCACGAGCGTACGCACATGATTTCCCTTGCCGTCGCCCGTCTTCAAGACAATCGTGCTCTCCTCGTCCTCGGTAGCAATAGAAACAAAATTTTTCACCGTCCCTGCAGCAATGGTAAAATTCCGGATATACAAGGTATCCAATTTTTTGGAGAAGGGATTAATCCCCACCCGGTAGACATCCACAATACCGGTGATTTTCCCCGTGTAAGAAGAAACGATATTCAAGCCGTTCCAACTCTCCTCCACTTTCACGCTGTCAATAAAGGCGTAAGGGCAAGATGCCAACGTGTTGAAAGTCCGCTCGATCGGCTCCGACTCCACGTTATTGTTGTCCGTCACGGAGATCCGCACCGGCACGTCCCGGCGCGGGGCATCGAAGCCGGTCAGCACGACCGAGTCCGCGTAAGGGGTGCCCAAGATGGTCACCTCCTCGTCACGCTCGTTCCGGTAGCACACCTTCACGGCGCAGATCCCGGTATCATCCGGCAACGCATAGCGCATCACGGCACCCCCGCTCACCGGCTGGAAAGAGATGGTCTCCGCCGGCACGGGCACGTCAAACATATCCTTGTCATCATTACAGGCTGCCAGCAACAGCAAAGCGCACCCTAATAATCCTATCCTTTTTCTCATAATTCTTCATTTTACGATTAAACATCACCAACCCGGATTTTGCACCACGCCAGACACTTGCACCACTTCCGAACTGATCGGAAAGAAATAATCCCTCGGCGCCAGGAAGCCGCGTTTCTCCCAAACCACCACCGGACCTTGGTAGTTATTATAGAACCCGTCGGCATCGGCAGCCACCACGTTCCACCCCGTCAGCGGTTCGTTCAACTCCTTCTCGGCTTCCAGCCAGCGGCGCAAATCCCAGAACCGCTGTCCCTCGAAAGCCAACTCGATGCTCGTTTCCCTACGAATGATCTGGCGCATGCCTGCCTGGGTCGTGGCAAGTGCCGGGTTCGTGGAGTGTTGGCTCCACGCCTCTTTCACGTCCGGGATGCCGGCACGGGCGCGCACCTTGTCAATTCCGGCATAGACGCGGTCGTCCGGGGTTTCGAGGTATTCGTTCCACGCCTCGGAAGCCCACAGGTAAAGCTGTGCCATCCGAATCAACGGCTTCGGCAAATCGCCTTTTCCCTCTATCTGCTTATTATAATTATTACACAACAAATCGGTATAGATATGCTTCATCAGCCAATAGCCGCTCCGGTTCTGGTTCATGTAGGATTGCAAGGACTCGAGGTTCGTCCCGAACTCCTCGCCTTTCCGTGCCGTGATGATTTTCGGTTCTTTCATCTCGTTCGACTGGTTCACAACCGCCCCCCGCCAGTAGAGCCGGTCGGCAGCGATGCAGGCATAGAAACGGGGTTCCCGGTCCAGGTGCAACTTCAAAACGCCCGTGTTTGCCGGGATCACCCGCTCGTAGGTTGTCACGTCGGTCACCTGCCCCATCGTATAGCGCTCCTCGTATTTCCACTCCCTATCCATATCGATGGGCAAACCGTTTTTCGTGTAGTACATCTCCACCATCTTCATCGAGGGAGACATGGATCCGTCCGAGGGAGGATTGTTCAATATTGTGGCATTGCAAAAATAGGGCAACGTGTGCGCGAAGAAATAATTGGGCGATGCGATGTTTGAATAAATCGTTTTCGTCTGGAACACGATCTCCTTGCTCACGGAACCGGGTGCCTGCACGGACTGCTCGATATCCATCATCGTATTCAACAAAGAGGTTGCCTTTCCCGTGTATCCCTTGGTCAAGCCCCAACCGGCATCCTCACACACCTTGATTGCCTCATCGCAAGCCTCGGCGGCACGCCTCCACTTCTCGCGGTCGGGTGTCGCGCTAAAGAGCAGCTCGCCCTTCCGGTTGCGGGAACTCGCGTAACTCGGGTTACCGTTAAAGAGCGGGGAAGCCTGGTAAACCAGCACCTGCGCCTTCAACGCCAGCGCGGACTCCTTGTGGAAATACCCTTGGCGCATCGCTTCCTTTTCCGCCCGGAGCGGCAGCACCTCTATCGCCTCATCCAGCAGGCGCACGATCTCCTTGAAACAGGTGTCCACGTGCACGCGGGGACGCTTCATGTCATTGATGCTCTCCTCGATGCCAATCGTCTGCGGCAAGAGGATGATGGGACCGTACTTTCGCACCATCTGGAAATAGTAGAACGCCTTCACGGCTTTCACCTCCGCCGTCCACAACTCCTTCTCCTCCTGCTCCATGTTCAGCGTGTTGCCGATGTTCTCGAAGAAAGTGTTGCAATAGCGGATCGTGGCGTAATAAGATTTGTTCGTCCAAGAGTCATTGATCGGGTGCAACACCTGCTGCAAACCGTCGCCAATTTTGAACCCGTCGATCGTGCCGATCATACCTCCCACATACCGATGGACATCATTCCCCACCAATTCGTCCGCCCCGGTGTAGGCGACATTCCCGGTCAACGTGGTCAAACCGGGAATATTGCGGTAACACGTTGCCACCCAACCATCCACCTGCGAGCGTTGCTCAAAAATCGTTTCTATTGACTTCACGTCGTCTTCCGGCACGATATCCAGGTAATCGCACCCGCCCCACAAGAACGCCAAGCCACAAGCTATAATTCCAATTTTTTTCATATATCTATTTCATTCAAGTTAAAAACTAAAATTCAATCCCAAGGCAAAAGTCTTCTGGATCGGGTAGTTGAACCCGTTCTCGCCCAGTTCCACGTCCCACAACTTGAAGTTGGAGAGGATGAAGGGGTTGTTCGCCCGGAAAAACACTTTCACGTTCTGCATGCGCACTTTATTTTTCCAGCGGTCCGGCAAATTGTACGCCAGTTCCAACGCCGTGCAACGCAAGAAGTGGCACTCGCGCATGAAATAAGTACTCTTGATCACGCCCGTCTGGTACTGGTAGTAATTCTCTTCACCGTTATGAAGCGCAATGGCGTTCGCAGACAAACGGGGCCACAAGGGATGCATCTTCATGTTCTCGGGAGTCCAATGGTCGTCGGCAATCGCCTGCAACATATTCCCGCTATAGAACGGAGAGATGCTCATCGGGTTAATAAAGAACCCGCGACTACCGGAACCCTGGAAGGCGAAGTTGAACTCCCATCCCTTGTAATTGACAAAACCGTTGAACCCGTAGGTAATCCGAGGCGTTTCCGGGAAACCGATGTGCACGGCATCCTCCTGGCCGATCTTGCCATCGCCGTTCACGTCGCGGTAACGGATGTCACCGGGACCGTAGCTACCGCTCTGTTTCGGGGCGTTCGCCACCTCCGCCTCGTCGCGGAACAAACCCTGGTCGATGAATCCCACCTGCTGGCTGATCTCGTGCCCTTTCTTGCGCTGCCATTCCGGTTTGTCGGCAGCCTCTTCCAGGCTCATGTAAACCGCCTTGTTGTAGGTGAAGGTCCCGTTCAGGATAATCCACAAGTCGGGCGAGAAGGCGTGCTGGATCTTCCCGGAGAAATCGATCCCCCGGGAGCGCACCTTCCCGATATTATCCAACTGGTTCTGCTCAATCCCCACGTGGCTGGGGATCACCAAGCGATAGGAGAGGATGTTGTGGCGGATCTCCTGGTAAGCATCCAAGGTGAACTCCATGATGCCCTTGAACATCTTCGCCTCCAACCCGAAATTCACCTGCTCGGCAATTTCCCACTTGATATTCTCATCCGCGTAATTCCGTACAGTCCAAGCTTTAGCATCCTGTTGTCCCGGCTGTAAGGAGCGCACAGAAGTAGCAAGCACTTCCGGCAAATGCACGAAACGGGGCGTATTGATAATCCCGTCGTTCCCGACCTTCCCGTAAGAAGCACGGAATTTCAGGTAGGGCAACCAGTTGGCAGCACCCGCCATAAAGGGCTCGCTGGAAATCACGTACGCCACGCCGGCAGCGGGAAAGAATCCCATTTTGTGCTTCTTGGCGAAACGCTCGGAACCGTTGTACCCGAAACTCGCCTCCACGAAATAGCGGTCCTTGAACCCGTAAGTGCCCCGCATGGAAAAACCGAGATTCCGATGTTCCACTGCCTCTAGGAACTTCTGCGGTTCAGAACTCGTCGATTCCATGGCATTGAGCACCGCCGTGAGGCTGGTCTGGTGGTCGCCCCACGCTGCCGTGTGGTAGGCGCGCAACTCGTAGGTCAGACGGGTTTGCATCGCCTCCGCTTTCTCGTCAGACAAATCGATTGTGCGATCCCCACTGGCAGCATTCAAGGCAAAGAGTTTATGGGCTCCCGTGGACTCGTCAAAGGATTGCAAACGATAGAAGAACGGTTTCGTGGTAAAATTCAATGCGTAATAGCCCGTCTGGCTCAACGCTACCCGTCCGCGCAACTCCAATCCCTTCACCAGGGAAGAGAGATTGTGGATGTATTCCAACTGGTTGGTGACGCTGTAGCGGTTTCGTTCCAAGTATCCCGCGTGAATCATGGCATAGGGATTATTTTGCATATCAGATTCCCGGTACGCCCCGAAGCGAATATGATTCCAGTTATATTCCAAATCGGCGGGGTACGTAGGAGCGTATGACACGGGGTCGGCTTTCATCACCAACTTGTAAGCCTGTTGCACGCTTGCCGACGGACCGTGGTATTTATCCCAGTTGGTCTGGCTATTGTAGAGCAACTTGATGTTGCGGTGCAGGTTCACGTTCAGGTTCACGCGGAACGAAAGGGTGCCGTTCTTGATGTTCACGTCGAAGTCATTGAGGCGGTCGGTTTTCAACATACCCATGTCCCGGTTGTAGTTGACCGAAGCGTAGTATTGCATCACCTTGGAACCGCCCCGGATGTTCACCCCGAAACGGTGGTTGATGCTGTAATCCTTGAAGAGGATGTCGTTCCAATCATTGGCGGGATACGCCCACGACGGGAAACTCTTGTTCTGCCGGCGGCTGATGTCGAGTGCCGAATAACGGGGTGCGGCAAGCGGGTCGCGGGTGAGGATAGCCTCATTGTACTTTTGCATGTAGGTCACGGGGTCCACGATGTCCAACCTTTTCGTCGGCATGGAAGCCACCGCCTCGTAACGGACGGAGGTGTAGACGCTACCTTCCTCCCCTTTCTTGGTAGTCACGAGGATGACGCCGTTCGCCCCGCGGGCACCATACATAGCAGTTGCCGAAGCATCTTTCATGACGGAGAAAGCCTCGATATCCTCCGGCACGATACGCGCCAAATCCAACTTGGAGGACTCGACACCATCAATCAAGATCAACGGGTCGATGTTCGCCCCGGTCTGGAACGAGGTGATACCCCGGATGTAGAACTTGGTATTCATCTCCTCCTCGGTCAGGGCACCGGGAAGACCACCCGTCTGCCACCCCACGATACCGGCGATCTTACCGGCGAAGCTGGTGGTCAGGTCACTGCTCGACGACTTCAAGTCCATCGGACGCACCGTGGTAATCGCCGACACGACGCTCTCCTTCTTCTGCTGGCCGAAAGCCACGACCACCGTTTCGTCCAACTCCTGCACGTCCTCCTCCATCGTGATGCGCAGCGTGTCGCGTGCCATCTTCTCGGTAAAGTCCAGCGTCTTTTTCTTGAAGCCGATAAACGTGAACTCCAACGTTCCGCTCGTCATAGGCAAATCCAGGGCGAACCATCCTTGGGCATTCGTCGACGTCCCGATGGTCAACCCGGCGACTTTCACCGTCACCCCCGGCATGGATTGCTTCTGCTTGTCGAAAACGTACCCTTTCACCCGCACGGATTTCGGTTTCTCGTCGTCGACCTTCTCCCGAATCACCACAACGTTCCGGTCAAAAGTAAATGCCAATCCCAACCCGGGCAACAACTCTTCCAACACCTTCCCGAGTTCCCGGTTTTCGGCTTTCACGCTGACCATCCCTTTCGTCTGCATCAAAGCGTAATTGTAGAAGAAATCACACTTCGACTGCTTCCCCAGTTCTTCCAACACCGTGGTTAATGCCACGTTTCGCATATCCACCGTCACTCTCGCATTTTGCGACAGCACACTGGCGCTCACTGACATACACACGCCAAATAGTAAAACACTCAACAATTTCATAAACATTAACATTTTTCGCCATGACTTCCCATGGCATCGCCAAGCGCAATTTCGCCTTTTTTTCATAGTTTTGTATTTATAATTGTACATGATATACTTCCCTATCGCTGCAAATGAATCGGAAAGTATACTTGATTAACGGCAGGTTGAAGATTGCTCAGGTCTTCAATCTGTTTTTCTTTGCACGGTTATCGTGTTTCCTTTTATTATAAACTCAATATCCTGTGTTTCCTCCATTTTCTTCAACAGATAACCGATATCGTCGTAACGCTTCAAGCGTCCCCCGAATACCATGCGTTTCAAATCCTGGTTCTGATAAAAGACATTCAAATCATACCACCGGGAAAGTACCTCCATAATATTCTCCAGCGGTTCCCGCTTGAAATAATAATACCCGTCTTTCCACGAAGTGTACACCTCGGTATCCACCGCACTCACCTCCGCCTTCCCGTTTTGCTTGTCATACACGAGTTGCATCCCGGGTCGTATCACTTGCTGTCCCGCCTTGTAATTCACCTGCACGCTTCCTTCCACCAATGTCGTTGCCACGGTTCCCCTCTCCGGGTAAGCGTTCACGTTGAATGCCGTCCCCAACACCCGCACGTCAATCTCGCCCGCCTTCACGACAAACGGTCGGGCGGTATCTTTTGCCACCTCGAAATATCCTTCCCCGGTTAAAACGACTTCCCGCCGTTCCCCCGTGAACCGAACAGGATAACGTAACGAGGATCCCGCATTCAAATAGACCTTAGAACCGTCCGCCAACTGCAAATTATATTCCCCGCCCCGGGGTACCCGAATCGTGTGGTACTCTACCTGCTCGTTCTTCTCTTCCGCACCATAAATCAGCGTACTCCCGTCGCTCATCACTCGCGGGTTCAGGCTATCGGCAGCAAGCACCACTTGGGTGGTGGAATCCAAATGAACCACCTCTCCCCTCGGCAAAACCAACTCCGCCCGCACACTCTCGGGCATAATCCTCATGGCAGCTACCCGTGCCGAAGTCCCCATTTGCCGTTCTCCCGCAAGCATAAAATAAGCCGCCATACCCAAAAACAAAGCAAAGCCTGCCGCAACCGACAAGTGCCGAACCAACCGGACTCTCCCCCGTTGTTTTCTCACGATTTGCTCCACTTGTTCAAAAACAATCGCATTCTTCCGCCGATGCTGCAATTTCGCACCGGAAGAGGCTATTTCCCGAATCTCCCGTTCAAAACGAGAATTCCGCCCGGAAGCCTTTTTCCAGTTTTCCAAGATTTGCCGATCCTCCGCGGAAATACGCTCCCCCGCAACAAGGTCTGCCAAAATCCGATCTATTTCATTTTCTTTCATACTCATTATTATGGGTCGTTTACTTATATATCACCACACTTTTCATTTAGGGTGAAAAGAAAATGAATTTTTTTTTTGCGGCAAGGCAAAAAAAATTAATTAAAACACGCCCTCCACGAAGAAAAGCAAAATGGAAGAAAAAGATTCTTTATTCAAATGTTCCCGCAAAAACCGGAGGGCTATTTTCATTTGAGTTTTCACGGTATTCACACTAATCTGCAAGGCGTCGGCGATCTCTTGGTATTTCATATCGTCAAGAGCTGCCATCAAAAATATTTTCCGGCATTCGTCCGGCAAGCGATTTATCGTACGATACAACAACTCAATCTCTTGTCCCGCTTCCTCCTCCCGGAGAATACCGGGTAAAATATAATCATCAACGGAAGAATCATCGTGCATTTTACCCCGGCGATGTTTATCCCGGATATAATTAATCGTTCGAAACCTCACCGCCTGAAACATAAACCGGTCCAAATCCCCCTCAAAACTTTGCAATCGCCGGGAGAACCACAGGTGCACGAAACATTCTTGCACGATGTCTTCCGCACCATCCGCATCATGCACCATCCGGTTGCAATACAATAAAAGAGGGTCGTAATAAACATCAAAAAGCAACTGCATCGCCACCTTCTCGTTCTGTTTATACAATGACAATATTTTTTCACTACCCACCATGCCAGTTCATGTTTAGTGCAAAATTAGCATATATTTTTATATTTCATTCAATATTGCCAGTATATCTAATGGAGATTCCGCGACATGGCAAGCCCCGTTTGCCAACAACTCTTCCCGATCCCGAAAGCCCCAAGTCACACCGACGGAAGTCACCCCGCTATTCACGGCGGTCTGCATATCCACACCGGAATCTCCCACGTAAAGCACTTCCTCTTTTCGGACACCTGCCGCTTTTATAATATCATAGACAATCGTCGGATCAGGCTTTATAGGTATTCCCTCCCGTTGCCCGAATACAAAATCAAAAAGTCCTTCGCCAAAATATGCGGGGATAAGGGCTACGGTTGCTTCATGGTATTTATTGGATGCCACGGCTAATAAAATACCTTGCCGCTTCAATTCCCCCAGCAACTCGGGGATCCCGGCATAAGGAGCCGTGAAATCCGCTTTTAAAATCGTAAATCACTGTATCACTAAATTTCACACTCCCCAGTATCGTGATGCGCCTTCTTCCCAGATCGTGTAATACCCTCGTGGCCCGATATACCTTCCTTTCGAGATCGCCCGGTAGCCCTCGACCCATATTTTCAGACTCGAGTCTCGCATCACCTTCATTGCGGCCTTGCCGTCGGGTTGTTTGCCTTTCAAGTGCGAGATGTATATAAACAGTTTGCCCGGGTTATCCCTTCTTAATTTTAAATACTGTTTAAACCTTACTTCCTCCCCGAAGTACTGTATCGTGTCGATCACGAACACGTCCGCACTTTTCGGTTTGGCTACTCTCTCCGCGAAATCATCGAATTCGATCGGCTCCATGATCCTGATTTTTCGCTTCACGCTTCTCCATTCCGCCCTGAGTGCCGCTTGCTGCATCGTGTCCTCGGCTCCCTCCTCGAGGGAAACGTACTCGATGTTTAACCCTAACTCGGCAAGATAACGAGTTAATTGTTGCACGAAGCTGGATTTCCCGTTACTGGAGGCACCGTACACGAACCATGATCCGCCCAGGACGGGATCACCGAAAGCCTCGTGCCATTCCCCCGTGAAACCAAGTTTCCGGTATTTCTTTTTTAGAAGGTTATCTATTGATATAGCCTGACTCATGTCACTTGCCGCTTGTCTTGTTTAACAATTTTTCCCGGGTGATTAACCGTCTCAGGCGACGGAAATCCTCGCAATGCAATACCTTCACCTCCCGTTCCCCTTGAGTGGTCCGTACCCTAACGAATTTCTCCACTTTTTCGATCTCGCTCCATACCGTCAATTTACTCGTTTCGCTGGTAACACCGTTTGCCTCACAAATAGTGTAAACGTCCTTTTCCGTCGCCCCGTCAAGGGTTATGTAACTTCTTCCCAAGCGACTATCAATTTCGTCATAACCTTTTAATCTCTTGCGGACCCCGGCCTTGATTTCTTTTTGCAAATTTTCTGTCCCGGCAAGCACGCAACCAAGGTGTTCTTCTGTCCGGTTATAAATCGGGATTAGTTGCCTTAACGCGGAGGGTTTTAGTTTGTCTGCCTCGTCAATCACCAGTATCGGATGACCGTCCATCTCGTTCAACAAGGCAATAACCTTGTCAAGCAGTTCGTTATTCGTCATGTACCCTTTCAACGGGGTGCTTGTTAATTTCCCGTGCAAGCGTTCCAGGAACTGGTGTGCTGCCCATTCTTCCGCCTGGATCAACACGATCGACCCGCTCAAGTCCGTGTTGAATATATGCTCGAGGCTGCGTGTTTTGCCGCTACCGGCGTTACTGCTTATCGCCATCCACATACTTATTTCTTTGCACTGGTCAAAAACGAATTTTACCGTCTTGAAATTTTTTACATTTTCTACCGTTACCCAATCACTCTCCTTGTACCCAAGCGCCTTCGCTATCTTTTTGTCCAAGGAGGCCGTGTCAGCCCCGTATTTGCCACCGAGCCACAAGCTCAACGCTGCCGTGCTGATTCCGCATCTATCGGCGACCCTCGCTTGGCTTCCTAACCGGGTGATCCAGTCGTGCGCGTGTTTCATTAACCCGTTCCTGTTCATGATGTATCGTTTAAAGTTTGTTTAAAATTTTCTCAGTAAATCTCGCTCGTCGAACACTTCCTCGTAATCGACTTCCTCGTGACAGCTCTTCTCGACCTGTTTCGTCGTCCTCCCGGCCAACCGGTTGCGCTCGTCCTTGTGCTGCCCCCGGCTATCACAGAGAACAAGTTTCGCCAGCGTATCGTTCAGTTCTGCCCGTTCCTCGAACAATTCCCGGACAACCTCTCCCGAGCGGGCACGCTTCTCCTTGATCATCTTCTCTCTCCGGTCGTTGTAGTCTTGAACCCTCCGCAACTCGTCGAAATCCCCGGGTTCCCGTTCTTTCAACGCCATGGGCTGCACGTGTTTCCGCTCGAGCATGAACCGCCGGGTTCCCTCTTCCGGCTTGCCGGGGGTACCGAGATTCTCGATCGCCACCGCCACGCTCAAGTCTTCCGGGTCGTACTTCACGATCCAGTTCAGGTGTCCCCAGTTCCGGAACGACGGGTCGAAACTATCGTACCAAACCTTCTCGCCGAGAATGGTCGAGCCAACGCCGCCTCCCTCGAGGCTGTTGCCGTACCCGGTCGTCTCCCCGAATAACACCAGGTACTCCTCGTCGCTCATCTCCAGCCTATCCTCGACGGCCATTTTTCCCCACGCTTGACGGTATTTCTCGATACTCTCGGAACGGAGTACCCGGATGATTCCCTCTACTTGTCCAACCACGCCATCCCAGCCAGGGAACTTGTGACGGTTCTGGTTTAACCATTCATCGTTTGGTTGATTCTCTTTCCTGCTCGTTACCCCGTAACCACTCCAGTTGGGTAACAGGTGACAATACTTGCTATTCACTTTCTTGAAGTAAGGCTCGACGACTTTCGCTTTGGCGTTCTTCACCCGGGCGGGCGTGTACACTCTCGTGCAGGCCTCGTAGAACGAGAGGAGTGTCTTTTTACCGTAATTATCCGTCTGTAGCTGCCACGGCTTGTAATAATGCCCGAATAATTCTTTCACGTGCTTGAACGCGTTCCGGAATGCCTCCCGGATCAGTTCTGGGGTCTCGTGTGTCCCGATAGCGTAACCAACGGGATATCTCGTGCAAGGGTCAAGTAACATGACCACGGTCGGGCGGTTGCTGTATGTCACCACGGAATATTTTTTGCCGTTCTTTTCTCGTTCCTCTCTTTGCTGGTAAAGAAGTTCCACGTCCCAGCCGTCCACCGTCCAGTAGTACAAGGGGAATCTCGGGGCCCGGCGTTTCACTTGCATGGCCTTGTTGTTCCGGTGAGCCACCACGCCGTGTCGCCCGACGTACTGCACGTCCATGTTGCGGAGTTTCCAGTTCGCCACGGTTCCCGCCAAGATAGTGTTCCACCCGAGTTTCGAGGCCACCGTGTTATACAACATCGCGATCATCTCGTTGTCCAGGTTCCGCCCGTCACTGGCGAGTTCCTGCAACATGGCGTTCTGTTCCTCTTCTTTTAATTTCGAGGCGTTCAAGTTCCCCTCGTTGGCGTGGATGAGAAATCCCGGTACCCGTTCGCCCTGTAGCTTTCAAGCCGATCCCGTAAGCGGCGATAGTTCTCCGGCAACGTGTGACGGTACCTGTCATACTTTTTCAACTCTTTTACTGATTTCGCCATATCTCTCCACGCTTCCGACGGCGACCTGAAATTCCCGAGGGCCTTGTGCAACGTGAGCCCATCCGTCATGATCTCGTTCAGCGCGTTAAGGATCGACACGTTCATTGTCAGGGTCCTGATTTGTTCCGGTTTCAGGTGATCCCCGTTTGGCTTCTGCCACCCGGAGAAAAAAGCCTCCGCCTTGACGTCCGTGATCACGAGGTCTTTCAGGCACGACGTCTTCGCCATCTTCTCTGGATCACCGTACTTGGCGACAAAGGCCTCCCGGTATTTCAACGGCAAACTCCTGAACGAGATCAACGCCGGATGTCCGTAACAAGCACGCCGAAGTACTGAGATGTCACCCCTGGTTGTCAGGTTGCGATAAGTGAAAACACTCATCACCGGTCTATCTTCCACTTTTTCCGCTTCCGGGTCCCCGTCTGTCAGCTCCTTGTATGTCACGCAAGCCAATCCATTGTACCATTCCATAATTTTATTCTTTTTTTCTTGGTTCCCGCCGGGGAGTCGAACCCCGGGCTATGCCGTTCGGGAAAAATGCTTGATTTTGTTCCCACGCCACTATCGCTGTGAACAACACCATTCTGTTCGTGGGAAAATCGTTATATTTGTAGCCTCGAAACAATTAAATATCACGATTATGAAAAAAAACTTTCGTATAAATGTACTTGTATCGTACACTGAACACGTAAATATCAACCAGTATCGTCAACCTATTCTTAATATCCTTACAAATCTTGCTTGGCTGTATCGCCTTGAGTATGCCATCTCTACTAGTCATAATTTTGGATTAGATAAAGGTGATGCAGATTTAATCTATTTTCGTTCTACCAAGGAGACAAAAATCTCTAAGAAAGAACTTGATACGCTCATTTATGACGTATTCCGCAACGGGCTTTCATTTTTTTATGAAGGAGTCGAAGTTGGTCGTCAACTTTATAAGCTTTTACCTCAATACCCTTTTCCTGATGAGTATTGCAAACCTCTAAATTATCCTTACACGGAAGTCCATAACGGAAAAAAAGTAACTCTTTGTGTTGCCGTGGAAGCTCTTCAAAATTTACTAAATGAAGAGGACTTGCAAGATACAGATGTGTCGTCATTATAATACTGTACATTTTTTTGTTTCTCATGTCAATTCTCTTTTCACTCGTTATTATTTTCAACCTCCGTCCCGTATTTCTCCAGGCAATAAGCCTTCACCCGGTTGGACACTGGACCTTTCATCCCTTTTCTTAAGGCGTTGTAAACCGTTTTCCGGCCACAGCCGCAAACCTTGGCGATATCATCGATCGCCCCGGGCGGCAATAATGCCGGCATCACTTTTCTTGTCGTGCGAATAATCACTTTTGCCATTCTGCTATTATTAAATTTATCATTACCTTTACTGCCGTTACACATCCGTGTAATATGATGCAATATTACTAAGATTATCGCAACAAACAAACATTTTACTATGATTTTAGCAACAACAAAGCAAAGAATTTTGTATTTTATTGAAAAAAAGAATATTACCAAGTCAGTTTTTTACGAAAAAACTGATATTAAAAGAGGTTTACTTGATAAAGACAAGCTTGATGCTACTGTTTCAGATGTATATATTGCTAAAATCTTAGCATCATTCCCGGACTTAAATATAGAATGGCTCATTACAGGTCAAGGTGAAATGTTGAAACAGCCAGACGCTCCAACCACCCATGACACTTTACAAACGACTGATCCCATTGTATCCTATTTGGAGCGTGTCATCAAGGAAAAAGACTATAAGATAGAGCAACAAGCGCAGGAGATCGGACGCTTGAGGGAGATCAATGAAAATTTAGAGGTAGACAACCAAGAATTAAGAAAGGTTATCGTTCAGTTAAGAAGTGCCGAGGATGTCTCGGGTGTCGTTGCCGCTTCTTGATCGGTTGGGCATTTCTTTGGCCACATGGGTGACCAGGCAAGTGGCTTGTATAGGGTTATTGCGCCTTTTTACTATTATCTTTTCTGTGTTTTTGGTTGTAGTTTACTGAATTACAAGCGATTCAAATTAAATCTGTTTATGTTAATCAAAATATTTTGTACCCCCTTATTTTGCAATGCAAACGTTTTAAATGTATATTTTTTATAGAATATGTATCCGTATTTGCCCTCTCAAAAATATGCTTTTTGAATATCCAACTGAATATCCAAGTGTTAAAAAACACCTTTTTCACACTCTTTTGAGGGAAGCATCGTCTCTCAGAATCCTCCCGAAACTACCCTCTATAAACAACAAAAAAGACCCCGTTTCTGGAGTCTTTTTGTCTATTCCCAATCCTTTTGTCAATTCCCCCTCAATATCGCCTAAAACCACGTTATTCAAGCCTTTCCCGACCGATCTTCCCTCACAAATATAACCAAAGTAACATTTTCCCCTCCTTCTTATACCTATTGTTAACTTTTTCCCTTATTTTTGATGAGAAGTAGCTCAATAAGTAAACCTGAATTATACTTTTTGCACAATTTATTTTTCTGCATCATTATTGTATTTGCCTGTATATTAACAACATATAAGATTATCATTTACACATTTTGTTTTTACCCCCCTACCTCTACTCACTTTCTTTGTCAAAATCATATTTCCTTAGATTCTGCATTACCTTGACAATCTCGGAATATTTATAAAAAATTTTACCACCCAACTTCAAAAAAGGCAATCGCCCGGAACGCCTGTATCGTTCCAATGTTTTTTTATCCACATTCAGCAATTGACATAAATCCTGATTATCTAACAAGCGTTCACCATCCACACCAAATTCCCTTTTTTCAAGAGAATTAAGCCTTGCATCTATCCTTTCTAACAGGCTAAAGCATTTATCAAAAGCCTTTAGCATTAAATGCTCGTCAATATCCATAGACTTACTTTTTCTTGTTTCGTTTACGCTGTTCAAGATACGCCTTATGCCCCTTGCACAAATCTGCAAAGCGATTAATGTCGCATTTTATAGTCCCCGTTTCAATTAACCGCCGCACCTCTTTCATCTGTATTAACACCTTACCCCTTACCAAAGAATAGGTTAACAGATTTTCGTATCTAATACGTTGAAGGGTACGGCGGCTAATCTTCAAATAAGTACAAACATCATATTCATCTACCCAATCCTCCTCCCCTTGCTTGTCTTCTTTATTAAGCACGTAGTTTGAAATTGTATCCAAACTCTTTTTCAATTCGCGATAAACCTCAGAATCAAATGTTATTATTTCCATAAAGTCATTTTTTATTTTCGCGAATATGTAATTACGTAATTTTCAGAATGCCACGGTAGGGGAAATCAGGGGTAGTTATTTATACTATATTAACTATTTTCGTCCTCTTCCATACGCTTTAAAAGCCCATCCACAAGATCACCAAGAAAACCCGCACGATTCTTTACCGGACGTTCTTTTAACTCTTTATAGATCCCATAATAATCACCCAAATCCACGTTGAAATTCAACTGAAAAAAATCGGCTAAATCTTTTATCGTTGCTTCTCCAAAACACTCTTTCGTGACGAGCGCATAGATCAATTCGACTAACCCCCGCTTTGTCCCGTGCCACACTAATTTGGAAGATTTGCTAAATGGCTTATCCAAAAGCAATATTTCAGAGTTTAGATATTCCAAAAGCATCTGGTAAGCTAAAATTCGAGATACTTTATTATCCCAAAGTGTCATGAAAGAATCATCCAAATTATCACGATCTACACACGAAAATTCTAAAACATTTTTTCGAGTAAATAATGCTTCATCCAAGAATGTAGAACCAAGCTGCAAATATTTATACGTGTAAATATTCTCTTCCAAATATCCCGTTAAACGCTCCACTTGTTCAATCAAATAAGCACGTACAAATTCCTTATTTGCGTATAAAATACGCTTTGATTCGATCTCCTTTATTTCCATGTAGTAGATCAATTTACTATGCAATAACGGCTTTAACTCTTTGAAGAACACTATCTCTTCGTTTATATCTGCAAAACCATTCGTTAGTACGTAATCTTTTACTTGTTTCACCACACCATAAATAACTTGCATAGCCATAACCGACATATTTAAGGCGTCATTTCCTTTAAGCGAATGAATAATTGTTTCCAATTCGCTCATAAGCATCATAAAATACTTTTTCATACACGATAGTTTAATAGCGGCTATGAAACTATTAAGTGTAAAATATACAAATAAAAAACAAATAATACACTGAAATACATAAGAAAATAGCCCACTATCGCCTATATTGAAAATAAAATTAGTATCTTTGTTACGAGAAAATTAAAAGGCTTTTTTTTGAGCCAAAAGCAGTTACTTAAAAGTAACCTAGATTAGTTTTTCAAGAGTTCTTTCGAAGTAAAGAATTGGATATTAAAGAATTAAAAGATACAGGTTCGGGTACCTCAGCGCCCACAAAAGAGGTTCAAAAGAACCTCTTTTTCATTTTATCAACTTTTCCACTTGAGCCTTCGCTACCCCCATTCCCTTACTGGAATGAAAGTAGCGAAATCTCAAAGCACACTTTTATCAATATTTTGACTTAATTACTAAATCGACACATTGCGCCGAGTTAAAAAACTTCCGGGCAAAAACGAGCACATCCTTCGCTTTAATCTTGTCAACAATAGAGTCAAAATAAATCGGGGAGTCCATTCGTTTTCCCGTTTTATTATAAAACTGGAGATTATCTGTCCAAAAAACAATGGTATTATAAGCGACATCATCAGCCGATTTCTTCTCCTTTTTTATAGCAAGAATAAAATCTTCCACCTCTTCATCAGTTATACCTTGTTTCAAAAATTCCTGAATTCGCTCACGTACTAAACTCCTCATCTCCGGCCCTTCATCCAGAGAAGTCGCAAAGCGAATGAAAAGCTCCTGCTGATAATCGGGTGAAGAAGAAGTACCCCCTAATACTTGGACACTATATGCAGCTCCTTGATCTCCTCGAATTTTTTCTTGAAAATGATACTGAAAATACATTTTCAAAATACGCATACACAACTCTTCTGTCGGATTGGTTTTCAATTTGTTATAAAACTCTATACTGACTAGATATTTGCGATCCGGCATATTCACTTCAACATCTTTCGTTATATTCTCTCTTCGCTCGTAGACATACTCCACTGCCTTCTCCTTTCTATACTCGGAAGAGACGGCGCCCACGTATTTAATCGTCAACTCGCGAGCTTTCTCCCTTTCAATATCACCCACCAAATAAAAGGTAAAATCAGAAGCATCTTGAAAACGTTCCTTATAAATCTGAATCATTCGATCATAATTCATTGCCGCGTAGTAAGTAGTATCTTTTCTCCAAAGACGAGGTGATTCCATTCTTCTAATCGAAGATAACATCTCACTAATCGTATCGTTTATCGTCGCCTTTAAATTCGCCCAATTCATCCGATTAATTGCCACAAAACGATTATAAAGCACACGATCAAAACGAGGACGCTCCACTGTCAGGTAAAACAACTGAAAAGCAAGTTCTGCATCAACCGATGCCCCGACAACACTAATACTCTCCGAACGTTCCTCTAAAGACAGATTCACATCAACCGTATGATCCTTCAGAAAAAATCCTAACGTACGCATATCATACTTATACAAACCACCTTGCAAAAACAAGGCTGATAACGCATCAGCGGATGGCAAATCCTCGGCTTTCAGAACAGAACGTCCACCGGGACTTCCCGCCAACATATTAAACATGCCTTTATCACCATCCGTATATTTATAAAAGACTCTAGCCCCGTTATCCAATATCCACTCTTCCGCATCCAACGCTTTTATCTTCCTCTCTTTCACGATCCTCCCCGGCTTAATTTCGAAATCTATTAATTCAGCATTTTCCTCTACCATCTGTTCTTGAGGACGCTCCTTTTCCATATCAACCGAATGGGAATCCCGAATCATCTTTTCAATCTCTTGTGCATCCGGGAAAAGATAAGTAGAATCATTACCTTGCATGAGGAACACCCAATTATCCCGTCCTTTGTACCAACCAGTGATCCAATCCTGAAAACTTTTAGCAGACAACGAGTCAAGCACCGACAAAGTGGCCGCAAGTTTCTCATCAACCGTACATACAGGCCTGCCTAACAAAAAGTTATCTTGATAAATCCGGAGAAACACATCATTAGGCATACTCTTTTCTTGCCCCATATTCGATTTCACCCCTTGCCGATAATTCTCAATTAAAGGTTGCAAAACCTCATCCGCAAATCCAAAACGATGTACATATTCGACCTGCTCCAATACTTGTTGCAAAGCCTCCCTTTCCTTTCCCGGTAATGAGGTCAATATCAAATTAAAACTATCATAATTTCTCACCAAACCGGAAATCCATGCACCAGCCCCCAAAAGATAAGACTCTCCCGCTTCTACATATTCCGTTATATATCCCCTCATAATCGAATTGTAAAAATCTCGCAGCAACATCTCTCGCAACATCTCTTCCAAAGAATTCACACGAGGACGAGGGATACGTTTCACTAACTGGATTGAATTATTAGGAATTTCATTATCAATTAACTTGGCATATAAAGGCTCTTCATTATCCTCAATCCTGTAAACAAGCCTGGGTTTCGGATTTTCTCTTTTAGGAATGACCTCAAACAAACGTTTCACCGTAGCCTCTACCCGTGCGACATCAATATCCCCCATAATAATCACGGCCTGTTGATCCGGACGATAGAAAGCGTTATAATAACCGCGAAGTTGCTCCGGAGTAAAATTTTGCACCACTTCCACGGAACCGATAATATCATGAAGGGCATACTTACTCCTGTTGTACAGGTAAGGCTCTGCCATTTTCTGTACTCGCTTAGATACATTCATTCTGATCCGACGTTCCTCCCGGATCACTTTACGCTCCCGATCCATATCTTCCGGCTTCAACATCAGAAAACCGGACCAATCCCGCAAAACTAACACGCAAGAATCTACCAATTCCGAGGATATCGTCGGTACATGATCAACATGGTATATCGTTTCATCATACCTCGTAACGGCATTAAATGTTTCAATCCCATGTCGCTGCAAAAAAGCCGGCACTCCTTCCGGAAAACTTTCCGTGGCATGAAATGCCATGTGTTCCAACACATGAGCTAACCCATTTTGGTCCTCGTCTTCCATCAAAGAACCGACATTCTGCACAAGATAATAATCAGCATATCCCGGTTGGGCTGCCGTATGGCGGATATAATAAGTCAACCCGTTCTTTAGCTTACCGTAACGGAAGGTATTGGAATCCTTCTGGGCGATAGAAAAACAATAAGAACACAGGAACAACAACAATAGTAAACTTCTCATAACACACTTAATCGATCTTGAATCATTTTCTGTAATTGCACCATCAACTGTTTATTCTCAATCTCCGCACTCACGATAAAAGCCTGATTATAACACTGCTTTGCCTTTGTTCGGTCCCCAGTTTCTTTCCAACAATCTCCCAACAGACAAAGTACGCGGGTTCTCAACAGTACGGACATCTGCGGAAAAGCTAACGCTTTTTCCAACCATGGAATCACCTTCGGGTAAGCATTTTCAGGAATATTACCTTGATATAACGAGAATAAATCTTCCACCGGTCCCGTGTAATTATTAACTGTCAATGTCGAGCTCGCTCCTTGAAAATATTTATTCATATTTTCAAAAAACACATCCAAATTCTTTCGGTACAAATTATAATACCCGTCAGCAAGGAAATTAACAGCTTCAAAAGCAGTAAGATCCCCAAACGGTATTCCACCGTAAACCTGATTCAGGTCTCCATTCAACCGCTCCAGTTCCTGCTTGTATTCTACCTTGCCATTACGACACAAGGATATGATATACCCGTTATACAAACTGATAATATACCTGTTCACGTCTGCCTTCCCCACCTGTTCCACGTATCCCTGATAATTCTTCACCAAAGCATCAAAAATCGGGTCATTCTTATCTTTTTGCTGGTGAAACATTGTCAGTAGAGTAAAATCCTCAGGGTTCACCATCTTATCCAATGTTTTATCAGCCACGTAAGCATCGAACAAGGATTCTATACGAGTGATCCACTTTTCCCGGTTGTATCCCTCCTGTGTACCGATGAAAGCCGGAGCTTGCAACAATAACTCTTGCCGCAAATCCAAATTTTTCTTTTCCTTCTTCACCTTCTCGTACAACTTTTCAAAACTCAAAGCTTCTCCCATAACAACCTTGGCCTCATGCACAAAAGCAGCAGGCTCTTTGGTGCCGTTAATCGATTGAAGCACTTCCCCTTTCACGTTAAGAAACAACATCGTAGGCAAAGCATTTATCTTGTATTTTTGTACTAACGCTTTGTTCTCGGGAGACTCGACATTTAACTGGCAACAAACAAAATTCTTGTTAAAATATTCCCCTACTTCAGGCAACACGAAAACCTGTTCCCCCATCAGTTTACAAGGTTCACACCAATCTGCATAAAAATCTACAAAAAGATTCTTTTTTTCCTTTTTCGCTTTCGCCATGGCATCTTCAAATGTCCCTTCAAAAAAAGTAATCTGAGCAGATGCTGTTCCCAGTAATCCTAAAAATAAGATTACCAACCATAATTTTATATATTTCATTGCAATTGAATTTAAAGAAAAAAGCGTGTCAAAATCCACGAAACGGACTTCATCTAATAGCGGATTTTGACACACCCGAAAAGATTAGTTATCTCTCACTTCAAACGTGAATATATCCTCCAAAATAGCCGTATGACCTTCATTTTCAATCTTCAGAGACACGGTATAATAGCCCACGGGAGAATCCACCTTCGCATCAACATACATCCGTCCTCCCCCGATAACAGTCATATATTTAGCAAAATCATCGGCAGCCTCCTGCCCGTTACTACTCTTCACTCTATAAAGAGAATAGTGCAACGGTTCGGTTCCCAACACTTGTTCAATCTGAGCCGTAGTCCACGGAATATTTTTATCTATTTGCTCTTGAAGCTGAGAAATTTGCTCCCGGAGTGTATAGGGATCAGCTAACCCGATATTCCCGCACATCGAAGAAATTGTATTTTTCTGAGAACGGATTTTTCTTTCTGCAGGAGCCACAACCTCATCTTTCCAATACGTATATTCCTCGGTAGCTTTATTCAACAACTCTTGGTAATACTCCTTATCTGACGCCGGAGCATTCAGCCAAGCTGTTCTCGCCCGCTTATAAGCTTCATACAACTCATCCCTTTTGCTTGACAATGAAACAAATTCCTTTTCCAATTGGTCGGTCTCTGCCAGCAGATTTTGAATTTCCGGAGTATACTTCTCAAAAACACTTTCCAACTCGTTGATATTATCTTCCAAAGCAGAAAAACGTGTCACCTGCAAAGTATCCATCGAATAAGAAGCTTCAGTCGTGTACAAATAACCGACAGTGACATCATTGCAACCTGCAAACAAGGAAATCACCCACAACATGGCAATATATAAATGTATTTTCATCATTTCCCTTTTCTTAAATTTTATTCAAATCAAAAGCATATCCCATGGCCTGTACGACACCGTTATTTGTCTGAATATCTGTCGACACAACCCTAAAACTGACTGAACCGGAATTAGTCCTGATATACAATGAAACTTCTCCCGCTTCCTCTATTTGCATATAAGGTTCCTGGTGAGTCCACATAAATACAGATCCCCTTAATGCCTGTGCTTCCATGCCATCCACTTTCTCTCCCGTATTGGCAATAATCTGTCCTCTAGGAATATCGTTGACCATCAATCGCTTCGGCACGATTAACTTGCACAAGATATTCTTACAGTCCTCAACCGGAATATCTATCACCCTCTTGTACCCATTTTGCAACATATAATTCAGAATACTCAAGTTTGTTACACCAAAGAATGTAATTTGCTCATGTTCCCCCCGTCCTTCAAACAATTCTTTTAAACCGGCATGCTCAATCATAATCATTGTAGAATCCCAATCATGTGGTTGTGTACGAAAATATTCCCACATCGAACAATCATGAACCCCGTCAGATAACCCTCCGTCGTGATAATTCCATTTTGTACATGATCCTAATGCTAACACCATAACAAGGATCACTCCTTTCAACATATATGTTATTTTTGCCATTGCCAATAAGTATTTTGAGTCATCAACGTATTTTTTTCAAAAGCCCCGCTACTAACCGGAGCGTAAAGTGCTCCATTTTTTATATCTTGATCTGTAAGTTCTTGAAACTTACCTCTCAAATATTTTTTGTAATAACCGTTACGCACAATATCAAAATAAAATTGCCCCTCACCAAAAAGTTCGCGTCTCCGTTCGTCAAAAACTTCTTGACGTAAACTCTCCTTATCCGTGGGCCCGTCATAATCGGTCAATTCCGCACGGGCACGCACCCGATTCAAATCATCCACGGCTGTTGTTAATCCAAGATTTGCCCTGCATTCCGCACGAAGCAAAATTAAATCGGCCAACCTCCATACAATCCAATCCCCATCCGTGGCTATTACCGGACGATCCTGTACAAATTGCGTATTCTCCTGAATAATTACGTCCCTCCACTTTGCAATATGCGCACAAGGACTTGCCTCTCTTCCCACCTCCACGAAATCACCTACTTCATCATCCCATTCTGTCAGCGGATAAGTCAATTCACCCAACTGATACCAGAACTCCCGCCGCCGTGCATCATTTTCATCCGGATAAATACTTTCTACCGTTTCCACGTAAATTTTCGTATAGTCATCCCAATAATCCTCTGCGAGCAAAGCGATCGCCGACTCGTCCGTTGTCGTATAAGGATAAGTCATCAACATCTGGCCCGGGAGTTCAGCCTTAAAACGAGTTTCATATTGACGATCAATATCTATCGGATCATTATCTATACAAAAAATTGTCTCCACGCTCGATCTCGCTTTTCCGAATACATTCGTGATCAACCCGCCAATACTTTCCAAGTCGTACGCACCGACACGTCCTTCAATCACTTCCGAAGCGTAAGATTCGGCCTCTTTCCAATATTTTTCCTCATGCGTCAAACCTCCCATCCAAGCGTAAATATTTGCCAACAACGTATTCACCGTTCCCAAGCTGGCATATTGTTTGGAAGTAATCTGTTTCCCATCCACATCTCTCAACTGATCATAAGTCGGAAGAGTCAATGCCAATTTTGCCTCTTTAGCCGCTTCTTCCAGTACTTCCAGGGCAGGCCGCTTACCCTCCGGGGCTATAGACTCAGAACCTTTAGATATGGGAGCATCACCCCAAATCTGGGCAAGCCGGAAATAAGTCATTGCTTTAGAGAAATGAGCTTGCCCCAACCAGAACTCGGCCCTTTCCTTGGATATATTTTCAAAACGATACTCATTCTCGATAATCACGTTAGCCATATATATCGCCTCGTAAAAATTAGCCCAACTCACATTCAACACCATACTTTCCTCGGGCAAATAAGTATCCGGATCCAATGTCCAAAATCCCTGATAAGTCCACTCAATATTATCGGCATCCAAAGAATTATAAAACTGAGGTTGATCCCCCACGCAAATATTCTTCATGTAGGAAGCAATACCGTTATGCAAAGCCTTAAGTTCCTCCTCATTTTTGAAGTAATTGACAAAAGTCACCGAATCTTCCGGCTCGACAGTCAACCAATCATTACATGAAAACAGGGGAACAAATAATAAAAGTATTAATATTTTCTTCATGTGCTTACAATTTAAAAGTTTACAGACAAACCCACGGTAAATTTACGAGGTAAGGGATAAGACCCCATATTATCCACACCTTGGGTAGGATTTACCAGTTCCGGATCTAAACCGGAATAATTCGTCAACAGGAACAAATTCTCTCCCGTAACAAATATTCTAGCCCCTGAAATCTTCAATTTATTAAGAACCCGTTCCCCGACATTATACCCCAACGTCAGTTGCTTTAACCGCAAGAAACTAACACTTTCGATATCACAATCATAACGTCCACTTGTTTGATTCATCAAATAAGCATATACTTGAGATTTCGGGTAATCGGCCTTAGAACCTGCTTCCGTCCAAATTTTCACATCATTGACATCCACGAACAAAGGTTTTGCGCTCCCATTTGCCGTCATGCTCACATCATCGTAAACTTTCACGATATGACGCCCCAGCGAATAGTTGAAGAAAATATTCAGGTCAAAATTTTTCCAGCGAAGTTGGTTAATAAAACCACCGTGAGCTAAAGGTAGAGGACTCTCTGCAAAATAAACATCAGCATCCTCGGTAATCCTACCGTCCCCGTTCAAATCAACAAGCCGACGACTCCCCGGAAGATAAATCCCTGCCGTAATTCCGGAATAAAGAGGTTGTACCTCCTTATTAGCCAAATAATAAACCGGAACTTCATCCAATGAATTATAGAACCCGTCTGTTTTAAAAACCTTTATCTGATGCAAAGGTTTTCCGATAACCTGTTCCATAAAATCAAAACCGTCAGCACTTTTTTCAAAACGATTCCAATTTCGTGAAGCATTGAATTTCATTTTCCATTTTACTGCCGTGTGTCTCAAAATATCTGCCTCCAATTCAAGCTCTAAACCTTGATTGGAAATCGCCATCCCGTTCTGCCATTGGAATTGATGGTAATAAATATCTCCCGGCAAAGAAATTTGATTCAACTGTCCCTTCGTGTAACGATAATAATAATCTATGACAAGCCGCAATCGATAATCCAGAAAACTCAAGTCAAATCCCAAATCATATTGATTAGTCTCTTCCCAACTTAATTTCTTGTTAATAACTCCTCCTCTTATATCCGGGAACATGGCTATATCCCCATGAAAGGTGGTTCCATTAGCAGACAATAATCCCTGGGACAAATAACGTTGACTGAATTTTTGACCGGAAACACCCCAGCTCGCCCGTATTTTTCCAAAACTCAACCAATAGAACGGCTTCATAAACTTTTCATCCGAAAAAGTCCACCCCACGGCTATAGAAGGGAAAGTAGCCCAACGCACATCTTCCCCGAACACAGAAGAACCATCGCGCCGAAGCGTTGCTTCAAATAAATACTTTTCTTTATAATTATAAGTCAAACGCCCGAAATAACTGTTCATCCGTTCTTCTGAAAAACCTGAAGAGTATTCAAAAGCAGACACATAAAAAGGATCAGCCGCCGTACCCGTATTATTCAACCCGTTAGCTCCTCCCCAACCGGCACCGACATAATGAATCTTATCATTCGGCCCGTTCATCGCTTTTCCTTTATTATTAAAGGACTGGTCTTTTTGGAACGACAATCCTAGCATAATCTTCAAATTATGCTTATCCAAATAATTATACGTGTACGTCAGCAAATTTTCATTCAAAATCGACAAATCTTTCGTAATCGTCCCCTCCGAACTGGAAAAATGTGTATAGGCATCTAAAGCTCGTGGTTTAAAGGTATTCTGATTCTGTTGATTATAATCGATTCCAGCAGATACTCTCAAATTTAAATTACGCATCAATTCGTAATCCAATGCTATATTATAACGTAAAGAATAGCTTTGATTTTTCTCCGAAATTTCGTTATACTTTTGAATGATTAAATCTCCGATAGCTCCTCCTCCCGGCAACAGAGTAGAAGTAGTTTTGGCCTCAGAACTAATTCCTTCAAACTTACTTCCCCCGGCTCCAGCAGAAGTTCCCCTACTACGATCACTGTAAGTAAGTCCCAACTGCGTATCCATACGCAAACGTTTAGCCGGATGGGCAGTTAAATTTGACAATACGTTAAAACGCTTAAAATCAGTATTGATTGCGATTCCTTTCTCGTCATAATAACCGGCCCCAACCATGTAACGCACGTTCTCCGATCCCCCGGATGCTTGCAAGTTTGCGTTAATCACTCCTGCGGTCCTGTAATTTTGGCGATACCAATGCGTTGAATTATTGTAAAAAGGGTTCAAACTATCTTGTAACATCACTGCATCTTGAGGTCCCGTTTTTCCCCAAAACCAGTTATACATGGGACCGTTAGTGCTTTTATTAGCGTAGACCTCTTCATAAGATGTAGGAATTTTCCACTCACCGGACGCGGTTTTGTAAGGAGCAACCGTATTACGCAAAGCATTTAAAAAAAACAATCTTTCGTACCGTCCTCCTGACTGTTCCGGAGCTTTCGGCAACCACGATGCAGAGTAAGATACATTGGCATTGAATTGTGCTTTCCCGGCACGCCCTTTTTTCGTGGTAATCAAAATAACCCCGTTACCCGCACGAGAACCGTAAATAGCTGCCGAAGCGGCATCTTTCAAAACCTCAATGGACTCGATCATCGAGGGATCCAAATCAGATAAAGTGTTCGCTCCTGTCACCGAAGATGTAAATGCCTGCATAGGTACCCCGTCAATCACGTACAGGGGAGTCCCGTACTGCCTGTCTGCACCTTCTCCCTCCATGGCCAAAGAATTGTAACCACGGATAGCAACCAAGGAACCGCCACCACCGGGAGAACCGGATATATTACTGACCTCAACCCCGGCCATATGCCCTTGCAACAAATTCTCCAAACTATGAGTCGGCAATTCTTTCAACTCCTCTCCTTTCACGGATGAAATTGCACTGATCACAGTACGCTTTTTCTGGGAACCATAAGCCACGACTTGAACTTCATCCAACCCGGAAATGTCCTCCTCCATTTTCACTACCACCAACTTCCCTGCCGTGTAAGCAACTTTCTTTGTTTTAAAACCGACAAAGGAAAATACTAACGAACCTTTCTCCCTTGGCAAGGGTAAAACAAAACGCCCGGCAGTATCGGTTGACGTGCCGAACTGGGTACTGTCCAAAAGTACCGTAACACCCGGCATTGGCACATTATTTTCATCAACGACCTTACCTTCAATCGTATACACCTTTTTCTTTTCCTCCTTTACAGCACGGATTATCACCACGTTATCATCATAAGAAAAAGTCAACCCTAATGAAGGCAACCACTCTTTCAATACCTGATCCAAAGGTTTATTCTGAACTTTCAGACTTACCAAACCTTTTTGCTGAATCATCTGGTTATTGTACAAGAAATCACAACCGGCCTGCACACTAAGCTCCGTGAAAATAGCCTTTAAAGAAACATTCTCCATCTCCACGTTTACCACAGCCTGTTGAGAATAAACATTAGCTTGTACCGAGATGAAAAAAACAAACTGAAAAAGACAAAACAATTTCATAAAGATTAACATTTTCCGGATAAGAATACCCCGCAGCGCTCTTATTCGAATTCGACTTTTTTGCATACTTTTGTTTTTAAGATTACACATGGTACAACAATCATCTTACACATACTTGTTGTACTTTACCTAAAGTTGGAAATTGGGGAATTTCCAACTTTTATTTTTTCCTTATCACGACATTTTTCCCATTCAATTCAAATTCAACCAAATCCGTCTGTTCTATTTTTTTGAACAATCCCTCCACACGATCATATCGCCTCAAACGTCCCGTGAACTCCAAAGATTTAACCTCCGCGTTCGCGTAAAAAACATTCAGATCATACCACAAAGCCAAGGTTTCCATAATCTCCTCCAACGTCATCTGATCAAACTTATAATACCCATCTTTCCACGATGTATATAATTTCGTGTCAACAACCTTCACTTCGAACCGGTTGTTTTTCTTGTTATAAACGACCTGCTTTCCCGGTACGACATTTATCTGTTCCTTTCCATTCGTTATCTGAATTCGTCCTTGTTCCAAGGTCGTCTCTATCCTTTCACGCTCAGGATAAGAAGTCACGTTAAAGGAAGTCCCTAATACCCGAATTCGGACATCACCCGCCTGCACGAAAAAAGGACGACACTCATCTTTAGCCACCTCAAAATAAGCCTCCCCTTTCAATCCCACCTCTCGCTGATCTCCGGAAAAAGCAACAGGATAATAAATTTCCGAACCGGCATTCAAAAATACCTTCGTACCATCTGTCAGCACGATACTATATTCTGAGCCTCTAGGAATCATAAGAGTATCATATTTTACTTCTAGCGGAACAACAGAATCATACGAATACCTTAACGTGTAATCAGCATTGGCAATCCGGATGCTATCTTCACGAATCATCACCCCTTGATATTTATCAAGTTCGATTACTTCCCCTGTATTCAGTTTTAAATAAGCCTTAGAAACATCCATCTTTTGAAGTTCCCCGGGAACATCAAGATCCTCAGCCTCCATTCCCGATCTCCAGAACATCAGCGCAACCCCCAACAAGACAGCAACAACAGCCACCCCGGAATAATACCACCCGATCCTCCGGTTTCTCTGCCGACGCCATACCTCCTTTTCCATTCGTTCGAAAACAAACTCTTTCCGACCAACCGCCTTTTCCCTCATCAAACGGGAACTCCAAAACATCCCTTGAAGAAGTTCCACATCCTTTTCTCCCGCATGTTCCTGCAACCATCTTTCAACAACCTGTTGCTCTTCTTCCGACACGCTCTCTCCCGCCAAATAAGCAGCTACTATTTCATGAATTTTATCACTCATTATTATTCCTTTTTCCCTAAAGGAACTTAACTATTCATTTCGGGTGACAGCAGGAAACAATTTTTTTTTGAAAAATAACACTAGGATCAGCTCATCATTCATTTTGAGCTCTTTACGCAGAAACTGAAAAGACCTCCCCATCTGCGTCTTAACCGTATTAATACTGACCCCCAACCGATCTGCCACCTCTTGATACTTCATCCCCTCTATACAAACCATATGCAATATCCGCTTACGCTCTTCCGGCAACGTTTCTATCGCCAAATACAACTTTTCTATCAACTCCGAATCTTCCCCCGGAGTCTCACTGTATAACTCCTCTCTAATCTGCTCATGCTTATCCTCCCGGCGACGAGTATTTCGTAAATAATTCAGACACCCATGCTTTACCGCTGAAAAAAGATAATGTTCCAAACTTCCCCGCAACGAAGAAAAACGCCGATTTACCCAAAAGTCAACAAAACACTCCTGAACAATATCCGCAGCTTCTTCTGCCTCGCCAATAAACTGTGTAGCAAATAGAACTAAAGAATCATAAAATGAATCATATAATAGACGAAAACCTTTCTGCTCGTCATCTTTAAATTCCAACAATATCCTCTCCGAGTTTTTCATTCTATAATTTAATCCTCATTTTACGAGCTAAAAATAATAATAAACTCTTATATATTCCGAATCAATTCTCCGAATGATACTCCACCACCCCGTCGAAATGCGGAACCACGAGAGCCTCCACCACCTTATCACCGAATTGCTTTCTTTCAATCTGAATCGTCCGATCCACCTCCTCCCCGAAAGCCTCCTTAATCCTTTGGTGAAGAAACAGCTCATACTTGTCCAAATTGCAACACAAATAATCCAAATCCGCTTGAATCCCCACAGGTACTCCCTTATCACTCATCCCGATATACACGGTTCCTCCCTGATTATTCAGGAAACGGCACATATCCTGCATGATAGAATCCAATTGGGCCTCCACGTCCACGTGTTTCGCCCCCACCGGATAGACCAACGAATTCTTAAACGTTCTCTTTTCTTTCATATTCCCGGACATGGAATCTTCTTCACCTTTTCCCTTCAACGACAGCAAGTCCAACAACTCATCCTCTCTCCAACGGGATTCTTCAGGAAGATTTCCCTGCACATCCTTAGCCAATATAGCTCCAGCCACTTTAGCCACATAATCATTCTCCGAATGAGAAAAACGTTCCAAATCTCCCGCAAAAGAACGATCTCCATATGACGACAGCATTCGGATCACCGCCCACAAAGGTTCCAATGCAGGGTAAGCCCGGAAATCCTTCTCCAGTGCGCCCAAGTCCAGTGTTTCTAAACGTCCCTCTATAAATTCATACTTCACGATCAAATGATTGATCAAGCAATCATAGTACCCTTTCAAACGATAATCACCTAACACGTGAGCCAACAAGCGAATAAAATAAAGTAAATTCAGATTCTCCAAACAAACCTCTTGCGTCAGGTAAAGCTGCAACAGCCGGATCAACTCCTTCACATACTTACCCGAAACCCCGATAGAACGCTCGATCTTACCCGTGTTAAACTTCCCCTGTCCGTCTCCGTTTTTATATTTCTTGCACTCTTCTATATAACTGTAAACCAGATTAGCGACCGCCTCGTGCCGGTCAAATCGTTCCTTCGTGGCACCCAGAATCTTTCCTTTGATCCTCCCTACCGAGGGGACATCAGTAACTTCCAAAAGATAATACCCCCCTCTCTCCTCGCTCACCCCCTCTGTAAGAGGGGTCGAAACCAAGAAACCACTTTCCGACAGCCATGTCAAAAAACCGTTTTTCTCACTCAAAAGCAAGGCGTTACATTGATCGCCTTCCCGCAAATGCTCCACAGCCACCTGATTCAGTTCCTCCCAGATCGAGAACTGCAAGCGATCATCCTCCGACTCGACCACAGTCGCCGTCATAATATCCCCGGGATGAAGAATATCTTTCAAACTATCCAACCTTGCTCGTGTCACCTGACTGACATGTAAAACACCCTGTCCATCATACTGCGGGTCCACAATCGTAACGAAAGCCAGCGTGGGTTTAAAATTATGCACCAGTTTCACCCGTATATTCACGACAGCCCCCACGGGCGGCCGTCTCTTCTGAATCACGCTCTTTCTTAATTCATCCGAAAAGTCAGCGAGAATACTTCTCCACGCTTGGGTTGTCCCCACCAATCCTTCTTCAAAACTCAACTTTTTCTTACTGTACCCGAGTTTCAAAGCGACACCGTCAATCTCCATCAGCGTGTCAAACTTTAATGAAACCGGAGCAGCAAGCGTGATTGCTTTCGTTTCCACTAACAATTGCCCGTGTCCCTCGTACAGACGCCCCTGACAATTTCTAATCGCGTCAACCGTCTTTTCTGCAATAGATTCCATCAGGACAGGAATGGAAAACTTTAACAACTCCTCCCATGTGAACACGGCATTCTTCTGGTTAAACAATAAAGAATTAAACGCATTCTTCCGAATTACTTCATCTTCCTTATCCCGTAACACATACAAGTACCTGAAAAACATGGAACGCAAGCTTGCCAGTTCTTCCTGCACGGAATCCCCCAACAAGATCCGGGCCCCTAGAATCCAAACAGCCTCCTGAATCTGATCCCGGGTATGTCCTTCAAAACACAGCGCATCATCCTGTTCTCTCACAAGAGCTACCCGTTCGTTAAAACGTTCCATCACCCTAGGATTAGGTTTATTCAACGTGTTATACACCAGTAAAACGAGTCCCCGTGCCGGCAATAAATGCAACTTCGGACTAAACCGAACGATAGTCAGTAATGTTATCCACACGAGCGATTTCTTGTACAGGTAACCCGATACCATCAATTTCTCCAACTTCGAAGTAATATACACCCCTTCTTCCCCTGCATCAATCAACCGGATCGCCTCCCTGCTGGCAATAGCCTCATCCAGATAACGTTCCACCTGCATTCGGGCATCATTCAGCTTGACCCCTTCAAAACATTTCAAACAATCAGACCCTTCAAGCATCCATTCCAATATACGAATAAAAATATCATTCAGAAGATCATAATCTTCCAAGATCATTTCCTCTCCCCCTAACTCCGCACGCACAACACCCAAGAAAGAAAATATCCACTCCGGCCCTTGTTTTCCAACAACCGTGAAATCATAATCGCAAATATACTCATCAAGAATACTCGCCTCTTCTTTCGTGAGAGGAAGTTCCTCGAACAAGTGTTCAGGAGATACAAAATCCATTATTCTTATTTTTATTTAATGCAAAAAATATTTAAACATACACTTTTTGGTAAAGCGCCGCACCTCATGACAAAAAATCAATGTCTCCATTCCTTCTCCGATGAATCGCAACCATGCAAAAGTAACAACTTTTTTCTGAAAATCAGCACTTCAGGCTATTACAATTTTATTTCTCTCTCTTCCAACATTTATTCTTCCTCATAAAAAAACATTTTCAATCTCGCCCATTTTTGCTACATTCGCTCACATCAACATAAACACAAAAACATACAAAACCATGATCCGCTACTTCCAACAACAAGACGAAGACTCCGTCATCCGGATATGGCTAGAAGCATCTGCTATCGCCCACTCCTTCATTCCTCGTTCCTACTGGGAAAGCAAAGTTCCGGATATGCGTAACGAATATCTGCCACAAAGCCAAACCCTCGTCAATGAAGACGAACACACAAACGAGATCACGGGATTCATCTCCTTAATCGGCAACTACATCGCCGCCCTTTTCGTCTCTCCCGACCGACAAGGCCAAGGAATTGGACATTCTCTTATGACTCGTATCAAGTTACAACACCCCGAATTGGAATTAAATGTTTACGCGGAAAACACGCAAGCCTTGACATTCTACAAACGCCAAGGCTTTACGATCACAAGTGAACAAACCGACAAACAAACCGGCCGGCAAGAGTTCACGATGAAATATCAACTAGACGCTTAAAGCATCCCCGACAATTCCTGCTCCAACATCCCCGATCCCCTCAAATTATTTCTCAACCGTGCATTCCCATCCCGGTCAACAATGACATACGAGGGAATCCCGTCCACGCCGAAATAATCACATATATAATCCCATTGTTTACGATTCAAACGATAATGCTCTCCCTCGATTCCTGCCACCATCTCCAACCATTTGGATTCCGGGGAAGATTCGTTCGTGATATACACGAAAACAACATCCTTATCCTTGAACTTATTCTTCCTGGGTTCAAAAGAGGCAATCGCCCCCCGGCAAGGTCCGCACCACGTGGCCCACAGGTCTACCATCACCACTTTCCCCTTATAACGGGCCATAATAGCATCGAATAACTTTTTCTCGGATACCGACGGAATCTCCCGGATTCGTTTTTCCGCCTTCACCTTACTTTCCGCAACTTTCGCATCGATCTGCTGTTTCACCTGTTCAAAAGCCTTCGTGTAATAAGGGTCGATAGATGCCAGGTTCCGCCGTTGCTCTTTCGTCAAGGGTTTCATATTCTCCAGTTGATCATAAATACCCTGCAATTTAAAATAATCGATCAAGAACCCTTCCTGGCTTCCCAGTATCTTCTCCAACCGATCCAACGAAGGAATACGGTAACAAACGATATCAAAACAATATGGGAAATCACGAGCATATAACATATCCAGCCGATTCACATCCAACTCTTGCAACACGGCAAAATGCTTATCCGTGAACTCCGGAGCTTTGAAATCAATCTCCCGTTGATCCCATCCGATATGATTCGCCTCCCTGTAAGCCGTCTCCAAATTAGACTCCCCGGAACAAACCAGCCTCATTACAAAACCTTTTACCCCAAGCTCCCGGTATTTCCGCACTCCATCCGGTAGTGCCTTATCATTCGCCAAACGCTCCATCTCGGCCCGGTAAAGCTTCATCACGTACGCGATATACTCATCGGCATTCATCCCGTTTATATCCTTGTAGAAAGAATACATAGAAAATCCATCCTCGTACTCATCCTGCAACGCGTAATTCAAGGAGACAAACCGGCTCTCCCCAACCACGTAAGCCAAACGATGAGCCTTCATCCGGTCTTTCTGATAGCGGGAAGCCCTCCGGGTAGCCTCTCCCAAATCGACATACACCTCCACGTCATCTCCCGGATCAAGCACAATCATCGTACGGAAGAGCGTGTTACTCAAATAAAGCCATGTCGTGGAATATTGATCAAATTCGAAGGTACAGCTATGATCCTGATCGATCCTCTTCGACAACTCCTTCCCGGGGTTAAACATATCGCTCACGAAAAGCTCGACATCCCGCCCGTCCATCAAATCACGATAACCGCATAAATGCACCTTTACCCTCGTCTTTCCCATTTTCAACTCAGCCGGCGGTAACGTGGTCGCTTCTTTCCAGTCCCGGGCAGACACGTCCGACGGGATAGCCACGGCAGTCATTTCAACATCCGGATTCAAATTCAATCCCCAAATATGCCAGCCCCCCAGGTTCATCCGACTCTCGATCACATCGATCGAATTCACTCCTTTCGGTAGCGGCGGGAAAAACAATTTGAACGAGAGCAATCCGGTATCACGCATCTCAAATTTCTCATTCAACTTCAATCCTTCCGACTTCAAGGCAAAATACTTTTGCCCGTTCGCCAAGATATAGATCCCGGCATCCACCCGAGCCCAGCCACCGGGATATTGTTCGACATCGGCATAAATAACCGTGGCCGTATCGTTTAAAACGATACGGGAGATTTCGAGTGACGCAGAATTTTTAGCCTGAAAGGCCGGGTAATCAATCACCCGTTCCCTCGGTTGGCAAGCAACGAGAATGCCCACGAACAGGAACATCAAGACAATTCGACTTAATTTTATCATATTTGCTATTTTATCAGGTCCACACAAAGGCCTGTTGTTTCCTCGATATAAATATACAAATATTTTAACAAAATACTTACTTTTACGGCGTAAAAACAAATATATGCCACATAATATCACGATATATACAGACGGAGCCGCCAGCGGTAACCCCGGACCGGGAGGTTATGGGGTCGTACTCATGGCCGGTGCCCACCGCAAAGAATTGTCGGAAGGTTTCCGCCGCACCACGAACAACCGCATGGAACTACTCGCGGTTATCATAGGCCTCGCCGCCCTACGTTTCGAAGGAAGCAACGTAACCATCTACTCCGACTCGAAATACGTGGTCGATGCCGTCGAAAAAGGCTGGGTTTTCGGCTGGGAAAAGACCGGGTTCAAAAAGAAAAAGAATCCTGATCTCTGGCGACAATTCCTCGCCCTTTATCGCAAGCATCACGTGAAATTCATCTGGGTAAAAGGACATGCCAACATCCCGGAAAACGAACGTTGCGACCAGCTCGCCGTAGCCGCCTACAAAGCCCCGAACTTGCAGATTGATGAATATTATGAAGCAGAACAGAGTTCTGACGAACAACTTTTTAGTGAATAGGCAAAAAAAATTGTCAATTGTTAGTCAAGGAGATTCTAAAATAACTATTTTCGCGCTACAATCTAAAACTAGAAAAAGTAACATCATTCATCACAAAAACTTATAGAGATGAAAAAAATATTAATCGTTGGTGCAGGGGGACAAATCGGTTCCGAACTGGTACCCCACTTGAGATCCATTTATGGAAACAGCAATGTAGTGGCAGCTGATATTAGTGCTGAAAAATGTAAAGCATTGGCAGAAGCAGGTCCGTTCGAGGAATTAAACGCTCTTGACGGGGAAGGTTTCAGTGCCATCGTGAAAAAATACAATATTGACACCATCTTTAACTTAGTTGCCTTGTTGTCAGCCACGGGAGAAAAGAACCCGAAACTAGCTTGGGACATCAATATTGGAGCTTTAACCAACTCTCTGTACATCGCCAAGGATAACAACTGCGCCGTGTTCACGCCGAGTTCCATCGGGGCTTTCGGGAACGATACCCCAAAAGATAAAACTCCCCAAGACACGTTGCAACGTTCCAATACCACGATTTACGGGGTTTGCAAGGTAACAGGCGAACTTTTAAGCGACTACTACTTCAATCGTTTCGGTGTTGACACCCGTAGCGTGCGTTTCCCGGGATTGATTTCATACGTGACTCTTCCCGGAGGAGGAACCACGGACTATGCCGTAGAAATTTACTACGATGCCATCCGCAAAGGTTCATTCACCTGTAACGTGAAAGAAGGTACTTACATGGACATGATGTACATGCCGGATGCCTTGAACGCCGTTGTTCAATTGATGGAAGCTGATCCCAGTAAATTAAAACACCGGAACAGTTTCAACATCGCATCCATGAGCTTCGAGCCGGAACAAATCGCTGCTGAAATTCGCAAACATATCCCCGACTTCAAGATGGATTACCAGATCGACCCGGTAAAACAAGCCATCGCTAATAGCTGGCCAAACAGCATGGATGACACTTGCGCCCGCGAAGAATGGGGCTGGGCACCGAAATTCGACCTTACCAGCATGACAAACGATATGTTGATCAAGGTAAAAGAAAAATTTGACAAAGGATTGATCAAATAAAAATTACATACAAAGAGCCGCTTTCTACAAAGTGGCTCTTTTTCGATAAACTCACAACTATTTCTTTCTATTGTTTTTCAAATCTCCCCTTCAGGGAGCCGGACTCCCGGAATACTTCGCTCCCATCCCCGTCAACACGTCTCCTCGGGAAAGATGACCTACTTGTATACAATTTACAGAAGTTTGTACCCGAATTACGGAACGTGAAAGTACACCAATTATTTTTCCGATAAAATATCTTATTTTTGTGAGTAGCTAATAACGAAAAACATGGAAGAGATACTGAAAATAAACAGCATGGACGACTATAACAAGCTATTCGGACTGGAAACCCGCCACCCGTTAGTTAGCGTCGTCGACTTATCACAAGCCACCCGATGGCCCACTCAAGCAGTCTTCAATTACGGCATCTACGCCCTTTTCCTGAAAGACACCAAATGCGGCGACATCCGCTACGGACGGCAGCTCTACGACTATCAAGACGGCACTATCGTCAGTTTCGGCCCGGGACAGATCGCCGGAATTAACATGCCTTCCGGAGTTCGCCCCGCGGCCCACGGGCTACTGTTTCATCCCGACCTTATCCGGGGTACGGCACTCGGACAAGAGATTCGCAACTACACGTTTTTCTCCTACGAGGCGAACGAGGCCCTACACCTCTCCGAAGAGGAACGCCAAACCATCATGGATTGCCAGAATAAAATCCAAGCCGAACTGGAACACGCCATCGATAAACACAGCCGACGCCTGATCACGGCTAACATTGGTGTATTATTGGATTATTGCCTCCGTTTCTACGATCGACAATTTGTTACCCGCAACCAACAAAACAACGATATCATCGTCCGGTTCGAACGCTTGCTCGATGAATATTTCGATGGCCCGATGCCACAACAAGCAGGCTTACCCTCGGTCAAATACTTCGCGGACAAAGTCTTTCTCTCCCCGAATTATTTCGGAGACATGATTCGCAAACAAACCGGGAAGACCGCCTCGGAATACATTCAAACCAAGGTCATCGAACGAGCCAAGGAAAATCTACTTTCCTCGGACAAAACGATGAGCGAAATCGCCTACGACCTGGGCTTCCAATACCCCCAGCATTTAAGCCGGATGTTCAAACGGGTGGCTGGATGCACACCCAACGAATTTCGGGCCCAGAATTGAGTTTTAACACCCCTCATCAAGCGTTTCTCCCCATGATACCCCCCTTAAATCCCTTATTTCATAATCACCACGTTAATCCTAACGGATTACTTCCGGATCATTTCCGAATAAAGAATTAAAATCACGCTATTAAAACCCTATTAAAACGCTATACTGAATAGCGTTTTAATAGGGTTTTAATAGCGTTCTAATAGCGTTTTACACGGTAGTGATCCGCTATTGATCCAGAAATATACCATATTTCACCATTAAAAACGGTGAGAATAACCACTTAAAAACCATACAATTAACAACATCTTAAATGATTACCCGAAAGAGAATCAAAACATCTTTCCCTACAAGCCATTTAAGTCGTCCCAAAATCTCACCGGAAAGAAAAACGGAGATTTTGAAACTTTATATATAAAAATACGAAAATAAAACAGTACATTAGTAACTTCATTTAAGAAGGGCAAGCGTTCTTTTAGCGCCCACACCCGATATTTTACGATTTAGATTATGCCAAAGAAAGAAAAAAAAAGCAAGAGAGACATCGGTAAGAAAGAATTACACCGATTATTATACGATATATTTTCCGGTAACCCCGATCAAAACTTCAATTACAAGCAACTAGCTCAAAGATTAGGCATCAAGAACATGAATGCCAAACAATTGATCATGACGGTTCTCTACGAGATGAAAAATGACAATATGCTCACAGAAGAATCAACCGGTCTTTTTAAATTCAAGGTAAACACCATTTACGTTACCGGAATCATCGACCTAACAGCAAAAGGTACTGCCTACTTGATCTCGGACGACTGCAAAGAAGATGTTTTCATTCCGCAAGTCGGTCTGAATCATGCCTTAAACGGCGATAAGGTAAAAGTGTTACTCTATGCCCGAAGTTCCAAAAGACGCCCCGAAGGGGAAGTGGTGGAAATCCTCGAACGCAAGAAAGAAACATTCGTGGGCATCATACAATGCTCCAAACAATACGCCTTTCTCGTTCCCACGGGCAAACAATTACCTTACGATATATTTATCCCCTTGGCAGACTTGAACGGTGCCAAGGACGGGGAAAAAGCCATCGTCAAGATTACCGAGTGGCCGGAGAACCAGAAGAACCCGGTGGGGAAAGTGCTGGAAGTTCTCGGAACGCCGGGAGACAACGACACGGAAATGAACGCAATCATGGCGGAATACGAACTGCCAGTGCAATTCCCGACAAACGTGGAAAAAGCCGCTAAAAAGATAAAAGATGCCATCCCGGCAGAGGAAATCAAGAACCGCAGAGATTTCCGGGAAATCACGACATTCACGATCGACCCGAAGGATGCCAAGGACTTCGACGATGCCCTCTCGCTCCAAAAGTTGAAAAACGGGCATTACGAGGTCGGCGTACATATCGCGGATGTCAGTTTCTACGTGACCCCGGATTCCGTGCTGGACAAGGAAGCCTACACCCGCGCCACATCCGTGTATCTCGTGGACCGCACGATCCCGATGTTACCGGAACAACTGTCCAACGGGTTATGTTCGCTACGTCCCGACGAGGAAAAACTTTGTTTCTCGGCAGTTTTCGAGTTGAATGACAAAGCCGAGGTGGTCAATCAATGGTTCGGACGAACGATCATCAAGTCAAACCGCCGTTTCACTTACGAGGAAGCACAAGCCATGATCGAGGGCGGCGAGGGCGACTATAAAGAAGAGATATTAACCCTTAACGATCTGGCCCAGAAACTACGGGCCGCCCGTTTCCAGAATGGCGCCATCGCTTTCGACCGGATCGAGGTTCGCTTTGATATTGATGAGAAGGGGAAACCCACGGGCGTGTACTTCAAACGCTCGAAGGAGGCCAACAAGTTGATCGAGGAATTCATGCTTCTAGCCAACAAAAAAGTAGCGGAAAAAATCGGGAAAGTCAAGGAAAACCAAAAAGCCAAAACGTTCGTGTATCGTATTCACGAGCAACCGAACACCGAAAAACTGGAAGATTTCAGCCGTTTTATCGCCAAATTCGGCTACCGTCTACGCACAAGTACTCCCCGACAAATATCCTCTTCCATGAACAAATTGATGGAAGACGTGCAGGATCGCCCGGAACAGAACATGATCGAAACTCTGGCCATCCGTACCATGGCAAAGGCCGTTTACTCAACGGTGAACGTGGGACACTACGGGTTGGCTTTCGACTACTATTCGCACTTCACGTCACCAATCCGCCGGTATCCGGACGTGATGACCCACCGCCTGTTGCAACGTTATCTTGACGGCGGACGTTCTGCCAATGCCGAGAAGTACGAAGAGATGTGTAAGCATTGCTCCGACATGGAACAGATCGCCGCTAACGCGGAAAGAGCCTCCATCAAGTATAAGCAAGTCGAGTTCATGAGCGACAAGCTAGGCGAGAACTTCATGGGAACGATCTCCGGCGTGACGCAATGGGGTTTCTACGTGGAACTGAATGACACCAAATGTGAAGGACTTGTTTCTATTAATGAACTGGAGGGAGATTATTACGAATTCGACGAAGAAAACTACTGCATCGTGGGCCGTCACCACCGGAAAGTCTACCAACTGGGAGATCAAGTACTCGTGAAAGTGGCAAAGGCCAATCTGGTTGCCCGCCAACTGGATTTCGCTCTCGTGGGAAGTGAAAGCACCACAACAGCCGCCCCAGCAAAGGTGGTTCCTCCTAAAACCCAAAGTAGCCGCCAACGCCCGGAACGCAAACTCCGACGAGGAAGGCGGGGTGATGCCGCCCCCCGATCGAAAAAAAGAGGTAAAGGGAAAAAATAAAAAATACAGATGTTATTTATTTAGAAGGAAGAAGTTCTCCGAATATAAGTTTTCGGAGAACTTACATATTTTATGAAGATTCCACGCCAAAACATGATAGTTCTCTTTATTAAACGGCAAAGGGAACCCATCTTATACTACCACCCGTAAATATCCTTCTCCGTGAAAGGGAAACTTAAAGAAGAGCCGTCGTGAAAATGTTCCAATATCTCTTCTTTCGTTAACGCCTTAGGATAATGAATCGGTGGCATTCCTTCTTGTCCCAATTTATTACCTATATATTTCAATATCTCGTACTCTTCAATCGTACAAGAGGGCACATCTTTGTTACGATCTACCATTATACCCAACGAAATAGGATTTAGTCCCAATTTCCTTCCTATACTCACGTAATTTTTATGCAATAAAACACTTACTCTTGTTTTTTTTTAATGCAACAGAATCAATTCTTAACACATACTCTGCATACGCATCTAGGAAATGCCCTTTACGATTTTTTAACACGTATGATTTCAAGTTCATTGAAACAGGGAAAATCTTCTCGTCTCTCTTACGGAAATACAAAATAGGTGGTTCTTGAAACAATTCCCCGGAAATATGCGAAAGAGATTTTAACCCTATCTGATATTTTCCCTAGCATCAAAAGGAAATTGCGATGTGGATAAAGCAAAACAAGAGTCCAATACTAGTCTCACTTCCATCTCAGGAAAATCATAAACATAAGACGTGGGATTCAACACTTCTCCTTCCCGACGCACATCCTCATAATAACAGGCACAGGAAGCAAGGAAAAAAAGATACATTACTAATACTATATTCTTCATTTCTACATATTTTGTGGGTGTTTCGAGACTCAGAATAAACAATTATTATCCACCAATCTTCACTTCATTTCCCTATTTTATATGACACATATATCAATTTATGATATTAGAACTATTTAACGGACCATAAGAAAAACTATACAATCACGCATTAAAAATAGATACAACAATAAATCAAAAAACAAATTTTATTTCTCATAATTACAAGACTTAAATTAAGTAAATACACAAGAATATCTCATTATAATATTCGCCCCTGCTTTATAATCATCTGAATCTTCCGTAACGCCTTGATGTCATCATACGGATTCTCGGGAAGTATCAACAAGTCTGCCTGTTTTCCGACCTCGACAGTTCCAACCTTATCACCAATACCTAAAGCCTCAGCCGCGACCTTGGTCACCGTAAATATAGCTTCCATCGGATAAAATCCGCATTTCTCCACGTAAAGGTCAAGTTCGTCAAACAGAAAAGGGAAAGGACGATTCAAATCATTAATATAATCGGTACCCGCACAAATCTTTACCCCGATTTGATTCGCTCGTTTCACGAATCGGGCCGCCCATTCCATCTTATTCTCCATACACAAAAATAGAGTGGGATCAAAAATAAGCCCTTTCTGTTTTACAGCCTGCAAAAAACGTTCGACGGACATCTTCTCATGATCGATCTTATCGTAAAATTTCTCGTAATTTTCAAAGATATTACCGCTTAACTCCTCGGATACCCCTTCCCATTCCAACATATAGGCATGAGAGATCACCTGTACCCCGGCATCCGCCACATCCCACGGTTTAGCGGGAAACAAAGTGGCATGTCCCCATACCTGTAGGCCGTGTTCCTTGGCTTTTCGGACGATAGGTAACAACGCTTCCCGATCAAACCCGCCATAAATCTTCACTCCCGTACATCCCCACTCTTTTGCTTCTTTCATGACTTGATCCAAATCAGAATCCGGACGGATACATTGCATCCAAGGAGCATAAGGTTCCGGCCAACCTTCTACCATACTTTTCTCCCGGTCATTCCCCTCAAAATAAGCAGGTCCCGCCATAAAAGCGGCATAATATATATCCGGCCCCTCGTACTTCCTCCGCTGAACCCCCTCTTTCAATTCCCGTAACACACGGGCATCACCCGCCGCATCCCGGATAGAAGTAATCCCATGACGCAAGAAATATTTCAAGTGTTTGGCTCGATCGTCCTGCGTCTCTTTCGGATCATTCGCGATATGCACGTGAGCATCAATCAATCCCGGCATCACGTACATTCCCGCCAAATCCTTCACCTCTCCCGCGATACCTGTCCCGACATCTTTGCCAATCGCTTGTATGATTCCTCCTTTCATCACAACATCCTGCCCCTTGTGAATACTTCCTTCCACGACATCCACGATATTTACATTCTTCAGAATAATGGCTTCCCGTTGCGCCCATCCCTCGATATGTAATAACAGTAATATACTTACAATACAATACACCGTTCTCATGCCCCCTTTTGTTTTATGATTTCATAGATTTCTTGTAATTCAGGATTCTTCAGAAGAATATTTCCATCCGGTCCAATCAGGTAGACCGTGGGAACTTGCTCCACTTTATATGCAGCACGTACACGACTCTGTTCGAATCCGCTTTCATCTATTACCTGTATCCATTGAACCTGATCTTCCTTTAAGGCCTGTAACCAAAACTCTCTTTTATTGTCCAACGAAATAGAAATAACTTCCAAGCTCATTTTCTGCAATTCCGGATATTGTTGATTCAATTCCTTATTTTTTTTCCTACAGGGAGCACACCAAGACGCCCAAAAGTCTAAAAGCACATGTTTTCCTCGAAAATCAGTCAAGTTAACTTTCCGTCCTTTCACATCGGGTAATTCAAAATCAGGAGCCTGCCCGATCAACTGTTTTGCTTTTATTCTATTATATGTGTCAAAAATTTTTGTTTTCATTCCACTATTAGGAATACTATCCCCTAAAGCTTCAATTGCCCGAGTAAAGAATCTAAAATCCACCTCGCAATAAAAAAGAATTTCATATATCAGATTTTGCGCTATTTCCGTCCCGGCAAATTTCCGGATGCCCTCTATTACAAGCTCGTTTTTCTTCGTAAACTTTTTGTCTAACAGTTCGGAACGTGCCGCTTTCCGATGAATATCTGTAATTGTATCATACCCTTGACACACCACTTCGTAATCCCGATTCAACACATCCAGTTCTTTCTGAAATTCCACATATTGATTCTGTAACGATGGCTTCTCCGAAAGTGCGTAATACTTATCCTCCGACTCAACAAGAATGTAATGATTCTTCTCCACATAAACAGGAATTCGCATGTAATCCTTCGGGAAATTAATAAACACAAGTTTATTAGATGAGATATTTCCGGATAAAAGAAATGTTCCATCCTCACGAATAGGAGCTACGAACAAACGTTCTCCACGCCGGGCACCACACAGCACAACTTCAACACTATCGCTCTTCCATTGTTTCTCGATCTCCCCCATGAACTGCACAGAAGCTTGTTTACATCCAAACAAAATAATCAAGAATAATCCAATAACTATTATTTTCATGCCGATACTTTATTTATAATTTAAGAAGAAGGTTGTAAAAGCCTTCTTCTTAAATAAAACAACACACTAACAACAAATTGTCAAACTACGGAATATTCGTAAATCCATACCCCTCTTGTTGCGGATAAATATTCCAAGTAGGACTAAGACTACTCCATTTACTCCACGAAAGCACTTCTGAAGGAATCTCTCCCGACATTTGATTACCGGAAAGCCCTAAACCACCCCAAGTAAGCTGCATCATTTGAGTTACTTCAATCGGAATTGTTCCCGTCAAATTATTATCTTTCAAATTCAAATTTGTCATCACGGTACATGCTCCCATTTCGGATGGCAACGCCCCCGAAAGTTGATTTTTATTTAAATCCAATTTTTTTACCGCAGTCAAATTACCAATGCCTTTTAATGTTCCTGTCAATAAATTCTCAGCTAAAGAAATCTCTGTGAGTTTACTACCAAAATTAGTAAAATCAATGTTCCCTGAAAGTTGGTTTTTATTCATTTTCAAAACTTCTAAATTGGGCAAATTCTTTATCCAAGCAAGGTCACCGGAAAAACTATTATAGTCCGCACTCAATTTCTTCAATCCAGTCATCCCGGCAAATAAAGTTGCAGCATCTCCCTGCATTCCCCCACCTTGGTAAGGACCAGTAATATCAAGTTCCTCCAATGAAGTCATTTGACTGAAAAAGGCAGGAAGAGACGTCAGGGAAGTATTTGTTAGTACAATTTTTTTCAACCATTTCATATCAGCCACGGTCTCAGGCAAAGAGGAAAGAGACGCACAAGAACTCATAGATAATTCCTTGATATTACTCAATTTACTAATAGAGGATGGTAAAGTTTGTAATGATTTACAATTAGACAAATCCAAAGAAGTCAAACCGGTAAGTTTACCAATACTCTCTGGTAAACTAACTAAAGATTCACAACGACTAAGAGATAGAGTGGTCAACTGAATCAAATCACCAAAACTTTCCGGCAAACTTTCCAGAGCCGCACAAGAAACCATATTAAATGACGTCATATTTCTCAAATTTCCGAAATCCTGAGACAATGTTTTCAATGCACCGCAATAGGAAATATTTAATGATTTTAGTCCAGTTAATCGTCCAAATCCTTCCGGTAAAATTTCCACACCCGAATTATTCATATCAAGTTGTTCCAATTGAGACAAATCTCCAATATTTTCAGGCAAAGATGTCAATTTGGAGCATCTACCTATATTCAAAACCACCAATTCCGATAGAGTTGTAATATCCGAAGGTAAACTTGTTATCCTTGTCCCTCCAAGATTTAAGTTTTTCAGTTTTGTCAAACTTGAAATCCCATCCGGCAATTTACCTTGAATAGTAGACGAAGTAATAGATATCGCTTCTAAAGTTTCCACTTTATAAAGACGATTAAAAGAGGTTAGATGAATATTAAGGCCTCCAACTTTAAACTCTTTTAAAGACTTCAAATCAGACATATTTTCAGGTAAGAACCAACTCACATTCTCCGAAAAAGAAATATCCAAAGTTTCCAATTTACGCAGATTTACAAGCCCGTTAGGCACTCTACCGGTAAGGCTATTCCCTGACATTTTTATACGTTTCAATTCTCTTAAATTTCCGATTTCGTTCGGAAGTTCTCCTTGCATCTGCCAATCATTAAAAGTAATTCCTACCACTCGTTGCTCTCCGTTTACTTCGTCAAAAGTAAGCCCGCTCCATCCGGTAATCGGTTGTTTCAGATTCCACGGATTTCTCCAGTTCTCCACGTTCAATTCCTCATACAACACAATCAAAGACAAACTATCCGTTTCTCGTGTATATTTTGATTCATGAGTAAATTGACGTACTAAAACCGTGTCGATCACCCCCGTTTGCTCTTGTCGGATAATTAATTTTACCGAACGCTCTTCCATCCCATCATTTCGCTCTAATGTTATTCCAATAACAGCATTACCTTCATCCCCGGAGGTCGGTTCCAACTTTTTTAACCAAGATTCTTGTTTTTCCGGCTCTATTGTCCATTTCCCACCAATCGCACGTAATTCAAAACCTCGGGGGGCTGCCGTTGCATCAACAAGCACAACATCCGTTGTAAGTTTTAATCCCGGGGTCAAATCTTCGGGAACAACCGGGTCTGGTATATTCTCAAATGTATAATCTCTACATGCTGAAAACATCCAAGTCAACAACATGCTAATTATCATGAAATATAGTATATTCTGTTTTTTCATAATTTGGAAGTTTATCATTTAATCTTGTAAAACATCGCAACAGGTTCGTGAGAAATCCCCTCGTATTTATTCACAAGCTCTCCCGTATCCGCATTATAAACATATAATGATCCTTTATATTCCCCCGCTCTATTCGGGTTATAAGAAGCGACATAAACCTCTTTCTGCACGGAATAATCTTGATAATCCTCATCTCCGCGATTTCTTTGGTAATGATTCAAACAACGAATCTCCTCCCCTTCAGGCAACGTTATAAAAGGAGTTGCAGGTAAGTTCAACTGAGTATAAAACCATTTGTAAACTTCATTTTTATGAGAAAAAAACACACATGTATAATAATCGTTCACCAGAAAACGTGTAGCTTCAGTAATAATTTCCGGTCGATCTAGCACGCGTTCAAATAACACCCAAGGAGCTGTTCCCTCGTTAAAATTATACATCATTCGGTGTATCCCCGTTACCTTCAATTGTCCCCCGTCTTTATTAATCACGTAAACGTTATTACCATCCGTCTCTTCATTCTGAAAGATATGCATCACGTAACGATTCTCAAAGTAATCATAACAATTACGCATCGTTATTTCCCGATCTGCATTCGCCCCGCTAAAACATACCACATTCCTTTCTTTTCCCGGTGTAGACCCGATATACACTTTACTACAACTAGAAAAATAACTCGGACGATCATTTGCATCTGTATATATAATACCCTTTTCCTTGGGTAGATCAGGATAAGGAAATATATACTGTTCCACGGTTTGCACTTGTGCCACACCCCCATTTTTTGAGGGAACATAAAATTCCCGACTGAATCGACCATCGTAACACATCAAACGTGTCGGAATAAAATTTGCATCGTAATACCTAAAGTCATATTCCATAAGTACCTTAAAGGTTTTAGCATCTATTTGTACCAATTTTTGCCCTTCTCCATGCAAGATGTACAAACTCTGCTCTACTTTATCACAATCTACAGGATCGAGATAAAGTTCTTTACCCTCATTTGCAAAAACAAAAGCATTCTGAATAAACTCCGGGCGCATCCCCGAAGCCTCTTCGTTTTTAGTCAAGGTCTTCATAAATGCGAGACTCCCTTTCCCGTCAGGACGGCGTCCCAAAATCGTAAAACCCTCTTCAAAAGGAGAATTCACAAACACGTGATAATATCTGATCGTACTTCCATCCTCGCTTGTTACAACCTGTCTCAAGTGGAAATGTCCTAATTCTCTGACAATATACTTCAAATCTTTTTCCGTTGATATTTCCTTATACACCGTGGTGGAATCTGCTTTAAAAACACCCATACTCCATTGATAAGTCAATTCCGTCGAACGACTAATCTCCAATTCGGGATTGATCTTCAAAGTATCATTAAAATAAATATCTATTGAATCTCTTGTTCCACTATTTATACCTACTTCAATAATAGGTTGATCCGCCAAAGATGAGTTGTCATCATAGCAAGCCTGCATCACGTACAGCATGATTAACATGCCGACAATATACTTTATTTTATTCATAATCTGTCGTTAAAGGGTTCGGTAATCTGTAACGTTCATCTCCTGTTTCTAAAAAGTACTCGTACATCGGGGTATAGACATACTGTTTAAAATAACCCACGTACGTGTAAGTCGTCAACAACCACGGGAAACGCCAATAACTCTCATCATCGAGATATTCTCCCCAGTTATTCACGATAGCCGAATACAATGCCGGAACAATATCCTCTGTCTCCCTAAAATATTTAAAGAAGAGTACAAATTTCTCTTGTGTATAAGTACCCAATCTATCCGGCATCCACCATTTGGGTTGTGCCAAAGTAATATCACCGAAAAGTACGGTACACATCGTTTTATTCGTTGGAACATACTCATCATTCGCTTCAAGATGTAAATACAATTTATATTGCATATCCCGAATTAAAGCAGAACGAATAAAATCAATTTTTATTGTCCCCCTCACTGAATCTTTCTTAAAATATTGGATCTCATCCATATTAAAATGGACTCCTAACTTTGCGGTAGAATTACGGGTATCAATGCTTACCTTAAATTCTGCATCCCGCTCCAGGTTAGCCAACCCGATCAAACTAATCGGGATTTCCAAATCACACTCCTTATCTTCCCGAGGACCATAAACGAAAGTAAAAGTATCTCTATCAAAATACATCTTATTTACCTGTTCGGCATTATATACCTGGTAATCATCATTCGTACACGAAAATAACGTGCAAGAACACCATAAGATAACGATATACAATAAATATTTTCTCATAATCAACCAAATTAATCTCTATACTCAAATTCACTATCCGGAATCGGCCACACGTAAATTGCCGACGAAGGTTGGAAAGTCTGATCAGTTATGTTATCATAGGCCGTCATTTCATAATGCTTCATCATGAAAAACCACTGTCCTTCACAAACAAGTTCTTTACGACGTTCATTATTTATATGCTTCAAATTAAGCTTCATACCTTCACGACCTGCAAAACCATTCAATCCCCTTGACCGTAACACGGGATCAAAGTATTTGGTTGCATTATCCTGATCATCTACACGCAAATAATATTCTGCAACTATATAATGTAACTCGGGTAATCTGATCATGTTCAACCCGCTTAATTTAGCAACAGGCCTGCTTACTAATTTTACTTTATAACGGTCAACAATCTTCATACATCTTAAACCGGTAGCTTCGTAATCACCAAGAACCTGAAACCACTTATCCTGTCTATAATCGAACCCTTCTTTATCTTCATTATAAATATCCTCATAACCACTTTTAACATTCAAACTGTAATCTCCGCCCGACGCATACATGGTACGTCGAGTAAAAGTTGGAAATTCCTCTGAATAAATTCCCCATATTGTCTCCTTGTTCGAGATAACTCCATTCATGATATCTTCAACATCGGTTTTCTCTTCCAGTTTAAAGAAGCCACAATTAATCACGCTCAATGCATAATCTTTTGCTTTTTCCAAATCCCCCATCTCCCAATAAACTCTTGCTAATAAAGCTTGAACAGCATACAAATTCATGTGTATCACTCGATCTAAAACAAATCCTCCTGCCAGTTCATCTTTTCGATCAAAATACTCCCCGTGCTTCGTCAACAAGCGTTCGGCTTCTTTAAAATCCCGAATAACTTTCTCATAGGCATCTTTTACCGTTTCAAAAGGAGCAACTTCATAAGAATATTTCTCATAATAAGGAATCCCCCGCATATTCGGAGCTTTTAAATAACTTTCCGCATATAATCGTAAAAGTTCAAAATGCATGAAAGCACGTAACCCCAAAGCCTCCCCTTTATATAAATCATACAAACGAAAAGTCGTTGAATCTTTTTTCGATAAATTGCCCAAAATATTATTCACGTATGAAATCCCCTTATACATGGTCGTCCATACCGTATCTAATTTTGGACGAAGATCCATGTGTTTATAATCATACGTGCATAAATGACGACTCCAATGAGAACTCCAATCATTATAAAAATATTGACCGGCAATATCCATAATATAATAACTCAAGTTTTGACCATATAACGGTTCTCTCGCGAGAAAAGAATAACTCCCGTAAAGAGCCTCTTCAAAACCTTCGGCCGTTTCAAACAACTTATCATTCACGATCTCTCCCGTCGGATTAACCTCCAAAAAACTATCGCAGGAACAAAAACCGAACAGAACAAGTATCAAATATTTTATCTTTTTCATATCTCTGTTACATTAAAAAGTGGGACTAATGGAGAACACAAATCCACGGCTAAACGGGTAACTCGTTCCACGTTCATATTTAATCGTCGACAAACGGAAAGGATCGTTCATCCCGACACTCACGCGCAACCGTTTAAACCCAATGGATTTTAGCAATTCCGGATTAAACTCATATGCCACGGTTATTGTCTTTACCTCCAATGTATTATCATCTTCTACAAAACGACTTGTATGAATCGAGGTGCGAGAATCAGCATTTGCGATATCCAAATAAGGCGGAATATCATTTACCTTTTTCCAACGCTCGTCAAAAGCACGACGATCCACATTATGTCGAGGATTCACATTTTCCACATTTATCGCACGGGTAAGATTATATACCTGGCCTCCAAAGCGGTACATCATACTCAAATTCAACGACCAACCTTTATAAGAAAGCATTGGCAGTATAGCTCCTTCCAATACAGGAGTTTCATCCCCTACAACCACCTTATCGTTTGAATCATACACCAAAGTATACGCACCATTTTTCTTGATAAAAACCTCTTCTCCCGTCGCCGGATTAATACCTGCCGAACGAACAGCGTAAATTGCCGTTTCCGACTCTCCCTCCTGATACAACACTTTAGGTGCGACCGATTTATCCGTACTCATCTCGTTATTATACTTTAACAAGGCATTACTAATTGCCAAAATCTTATTCGTGTTATGAGCCCCATTCACTTTAAGACTGAAACGCCAATTTTTCGTATTAACAATAAGCCCGGTCACATCAAACTCAATCCCTTTATTCCTCATACGTCCCAAGTTATTCATTACGGTACTCTCTCCGACGGAAGGAGGAACACTCATATCAATCAGCATATCTTCCGTTGTCTTGATATAGGCATCCAAGGTCAAATCCAAACGCCCGTTCCACATACTCAGATTCAAACCAAGATTATGCATGCCCGTGGACTGCCATGTTAAATCTTCATTCCCCATAGTTTTAGGTAAAGTTCCCATCCCATGCAGGTAATAATTATCGCCATGATAAAAATAAGTTGTCACCGCTTGATAGGGAGCGAATTTAACCTCACCGGTAACCCCGTAAGAATATCTTAACCGAAACGTATTCACCCAACCGAAACGTTTCATAAACCATTCATTATGAATATTCCAACCGGCACCTACCGACCAAAAAGGAGCATATTTATTATTCTCTCCAAACTTTGACGAACCGGAACGTCGGAACGAACCATCCACGAAATATTTATTCCTCATGATAAAATTCAATCCGCCATAAACCCCTAAACGAGTACTGATATCTTCTCTGGCAGAAGGACGAGAAGCCTCTGGATATTTGGCTGCAAAATTAGGAGCATTCAAATTAGGCTTATAAAACCCGATAGCCTGATAACCATCTTCAATATCTTCCCTTTTATTAACCTCCCCACCAGCATTCAAAGTCAACAAAGTATTATCTCCGAAACTTTTACTATAATTAAAATTCAAACTCCCCGTATACTCCAATGTTTTAGTCTTTGTCATATCAAGTGATCCTCGCTCCTCCCGGACAACACCGATAAAATCATTAGATTCCGGTGATATGAAACCTTCTTTTGCTTCATTAGAAGAAAGAATTGTTCCCGAACCGTTGATAAAAAAACCAGGCACCACGTCCCAACGGAAAGATAACGTATTCGTGAAAGAATGAGAATTCCCCTTATTATAATTCCCGCATTGCGCCTCAAACAATGGATTTGCCATATCCCAAGAGAGCGTTTTAATAATTTTTCCATATTCATCATAAGGCGCATCATAAGGATTCATGATCACGTAATCGGAAAAATTACCAAAAGGACTTTCCTTCCATTTTACACTAGAATATTGAGATTGAAAAGAAACTGTAACTTTATTATCAACATGATAAGAAAGATACATCGCTAATCCAACCGTGTTACGATAATCTTTTTTCATAACACCCCTCACGTTTCTCACATTAGCATTCATCCGATAAGTCATGCCACTACCGCGTCCGCTAACCCCTATCGAATTATTTATTATAAAACCGGAACGCAACGGCTGTGACATCCAATCCGTATCCATCCCTTTAGCAATCAATATTTTCTTTCGATTATACTCCTCAAATCCCTGCATTGTCTCGAAATTATACAATCCCGCCAAACGTTCAAATTCCAATTTATCTTCGGCATTCAAATAATCGTATGACTTCAAATCAGGCACATCTAAAGAACCTTCCAAATTATAAGTTAACCGCAATTGATCATTCAAGACCCGTTTACGTTCAATTACAATAACTCCATTGGCAGCTCGTTCTCCATACATGGCTGTTGCCGAGGCATCTTTCAAAACATCCACACGTTCAATATCATTAACATCAATATCATACAAATCTCGCATAGAGATCTCCACTCCATCAAGAATAATCAACGGCTGATTTGCTGATTGATCCGCCTCCGTGGATAACGAAGAAGTTCCACGAATAACAACTTCCGGCAAACGATTCGGATTAGATCCTGCCTGATTATTTTCAATAAGTCTCAATCCTGGAGTTAACATAGAAATCGCACTAACAATATTAGTCGGAGATATTGCCTTAATCTCTTCTACCGTCATACTTTTTACTGCTCCAGTAAAACTATTTTTTTTCTTCGTGAATATACCGGTAACGACAACATCATCCAGAGCCTTCGTATCAGACTTCATCACGATATTATACTCCGTCTTTTTCTTAGATAATCTCAACTCATAATTCTGCATCCCCACGAAAGTGAAAATCAATTTCGTTGTGTCCGCCTGAGGTACTTCCAAATTAAACTTTCCATCGATATCCGTTGCCGTTCCTATGGTTGTCCACTTAATCATTACCGTGACGCCCGGTAGCGGAATACCTTCCTCGTCCGTAACCGTACCTTTCACTTTAATCCCGGCTACTTTCTTCTCGTCATCTTGTTGCTCGGCGTAAAAGATCACGACATGATCACTTGTAATTTCATATCGCAAAGGTTTGTCCACGAAAACAAGATCGAGAATTTCCGAAACGGTCTTGTAATGTACTTTTCCACTAACGGTATACTTTTGAACATCCTCGTGGTTAAATACGAATTTCAAATTGGTCTTTTGCTGAATCTGTTCAAAAAGCTGAACCATATTCATGTTCTCAAATACCAGATCAATCCGATCCTGTTGCGACCATACCTTCGCATTTAAGCTAGAGAAGCCCAAAACCAATACCAGAAATACCAGCTTGATTTTAATCATAATCCAGATTAGGTTTCTACATAAAAATTTCATAACTTTGTTTTTCAAGTTTAACATTAAAATTCCTTTGGCGAGGAGTTTTGATACAGGAAGCATGTTGGCGCAAGCTTCCTGTTTTATCTTTAATTTCTGCTTATATCTTTTACCGTGAGAATTCGTCCTTTAAGATCTAAACTTATTTTCTTTGTTTTTTCTAGTATATTGATCACCTCGTTTATCGAAGAACTTCGTTTAAACCAGGCTGAGAAATGATAATTTTTTACTTGTTGATTCATGTAAAACACATCAACATCATACCAACGGGCAAGTTCTTCCATGATATTTTCCAAACGACACTGCGTGAAACCAAACGCCCCATGCCTCCAAGCCACTTGTTCATTCACATTCACCGTCCGTATCCGTATTTCATTATTTTCCAAAATAGCTTGTTGTCCCGGTCGCAATCTGTCCACCCTCCCTTTTCTCTCTATCTGCACTCTCCCTTCAACTAGCGTCGTTGCCAAATTTTCATTCGAGTAATTCCGCACGTTAAATTGAGTCCCAGTCACTCGCACGTTATACTCGTTCATTCGCACGATGAAAGGCTTCTCCTTATCTTTAGCCACCTCGAAATACGCTTCCCCCTCTAATTCGACCTGTCGAGTATCACCTGAAAATGTTACCGGATAACGAATGTGGCTATCAGAGTTTAACCAAACGATTGTACCATCAGCCAACACCAGCTTATACTCACCCCCACGAGGAACCGTGACCATGTTATAAACAGTCTCTGTTTTCATGGTATCATTCATGATTTTATAAACCAATTCTTTATCCGGAAGATTCGAAATCACCATCCCTTTCTCGTTCACGCGAACAACCGTGTCCGCAAGCATTACTTGCTGCCCGGAAGATAAGGTTAACACGGCTTGCTTTTTACCCGGTTGCACGGGCGCTTCAGCGTAAACTACTTTTTCCGGTTTATTTTCTCGGGTGAGAAGGAAGAATCCGAGACTCAACGGTAAGATCATAATAGCCACGTATTTCAGCAGTATCCGCATTCGAGATATTTTACGTACGGGACGAACTTTATTCCACGCCTTTTCCTTATCGATTCTCTCCTTAACTCGAGAAGCGATGATGCCCGAACGAATCTTTATCAGCTCCACGTAGTACGCCTCATGATCCTGTTCTCCAATCCACTCATCGAAACACGCTTTTTCTTCCCGGGATAACACCTCTCCGGCAAGTCGCTTTATCAATATATCATCTATATTCTCGTTCATTATTTTATCTTTTCATTCATAAGACAGGTTCCTCTAAAAAACGGGTGGCTCTCAAATAAGAAAAACAAGAAAAAATTTTCCAAAAACCTACATTCATAAATCTCCGGAAACCCGAACCCATTTCATCGCATCGGCAAAAATATACTGCCCCGGGAAACCTCCCTTATCTGAAAGTACAACTTTTGCATCCCCTGCTGGGAAATAATATTTACCTACGGATACCCACCCATTTGCTTTTTCACCCGAGAGCAATTCAAAATCAGACATTCCCTTCTCATGATAAATCACGTAACGCTGCAAAAAATTACTTCCCATCTCCGCAAAGATCATCGCCTGACGAGCAAATTCCGGTACATTATACACGAAAACTTCATAGCACCCCGCCTCCGGCAAAAACACGTTCCATTCCGCACAAGCTCCATTTCCGGTAGCCGTGCGATAGTGAGCATCACGCAAAGCATCCCCATAGAACTCTTTAAACGCAACAGACTGCCAACTCGACACGATTTCTCCCGATAGCAAACCAAGATAATCCTTTTCCCCCCGGAAAACCCTCAAAGCAAAAGGTTTCATGCCCTTCTCATACAAACGAAATCCCAGATCACGGTTATCCACGACATATTCATACATATTCACAGCTCTACAGGAATCTTCAAGCTTGAACAAACCGATAGTCGTATCTCTCGTCGTTCCAATATCCTCAACTTTCGCTTTCCACTCGTAAATCTTCGGAACATTCAAAGAAAAATTTGTCGCGACAACCACTTTGCACGAGCCATTCACCTCCTCCAACTCATGGGAATATGCGAATCGGATTCGCTCACACGTACCTCCCGGCACAACCAACCTCCGAATTTCATTAAAAAAATTTCCAGCTCGACCAACACGAAAATACACGGTAATCACGCCATCCACATTCGAACGGTTCCAAACCTTGCCATTCAGGTAAAATACTCCATTCTCGATATCAGACTCCACGCCAATCTCATTTACAGAAAATAAAGGAATTTCTTTTGTATGATACCATTTTCGCACATAATTTCCCAAATCAATCCCAAACCTGTTTTTTAATTCATAGTTAAACACCTCGTAATCGACATTCTGGTAACGAGTCTTTCTAAAAAAATCTTCAAAAAAGTCTATAAATTCATCTTGGGCTACATGAGCCAGAATATACTCTTTCAATTCACGAGACTTCAAACGCAAAACTTCAAATAATACATCATAACTCAACAGACTATCTTGAATAGCTTCCGACAAGCTATTTTCTGATAAATAAGAAACGGCTGGGGAATACCCACCTTGCTCAAATACTCCTGATTCAACGTCCTCGTTATTATCTCCCCTTATCATATACAAAACAGTATTAAACGCAGGAAAAGAATCACTCTTGATAAAATTCACATACGTAAAAAACAAAGGAAGACAACTACGCTTATTAGCAACAAACTCTCGTGTATTATATTTATAATTCATTTGACTTAAAATCATATTATGAACACGTTCACCTCTTATATCGCAAACTAAACCAAGACCGACCAACGTATTCAATACATTCATTTCACACTCCGTTTCATCATACCACGGTTCATTTTTATCTCTCCTCTTCATGTTCTCTATATTAAAATATTCTAACTCAACGCCCCATTCCGGATAAAAGAGAATTTCAGGTTGGACATATTCACTCCCGAGCTGGCCCAACCGACTGTATGCATAAAAAGAAAACGGTGTCTCGACCAATGCCAATCGCTCCAGAGGCAATTCACCTCCCCGTAAACCAAGATTATTATATTTTTGAAAATCAATCATTTCCCGCACAGCTTTCTTTCCCTTGAAATGAGCGGAAAAAAAATCATGGCCTTTAAAACAATAGATTTCATAAAGAGTCCCAGCATCCTTCAAATACTTGCGCTCGTAGTTTCCCATGCAAACCGACAAGGCAGGCAAAGCATGTCCCGCATCAAATAATCGGGAATCCTTTTCCCGCAAACACTTACCTTGAGAAATGACCACCCGATCTTTCTCTCCCACGACCCGCAACGTATACCGTGTAAAATACATCCCCCTCATAACAACATCCCGTGACGTTACCACCGGAGGAGAAGTCACCGGATACCAAATACTCTCGGGTGTCAGCAACATAAAATCATCTCCAACATACGCGTAACATCGGGCGAACCTATACGGAAGTCCCCCCGGAAACACCTTAAAAGAACTATAAACATCATCTGCCACATCCAGATAACATATCCGTTCGTCTATCTTCCCACTATACTCCAACTGAAGAGACACACTATCCCCTGCACATAATCTTCGATCTATCGAAAGAATCTGTCCTTCTCGCAAGAAAGCAACCTGTTGACAACCTTCCCACAACGAATCGACTCTCAAACCGGGATTCAAATAAAAAGTAAATGTCGAACAAGGATATTTTCCTTCATTCACCAACACCAAATGACTTTTCATATATAACGAATCACCTGCACGTCTTAATTCAATATCATGACTCACGACACGAACCTCTGGAGTCTTCTCGTACTTCTCCTGACAAGCACTATAAAAAGAACGGGTTTTAATATTCTCATGAAAAGAACAAAAAACACCGATTACGGCCAACAAAGCTAGTCCTCCGAAAATTCCTCCGGCAACATACATCTTTCGGTGACAATAATTCCAGTTTGGCAAACGTTCCATATTTGCAACAGATAACGTACACAAACTCAAACCAACCAAAAAAATATACAAACGCTGAACTAGAAAGAAACCTTGCTCACGCCCTCCCGTCACTTCCGAAAATACATTGGGAATATAATGCCCCATAAAATCGAATATCCACAATTCTTTTCCCGATAGATAAAAAAGAATTGAAAAAATACCAATCAACAAAATCAAAGCAATCCCTTGTATTCTGATCAAGCTCTTGATAAAAAATACCATCCCTAACAAAAAAAATAACGATGGCAATAACAAAGTAAACAGATAAAAAAAATAATAATATAAATCAAAAGGTGCCGAACTAGCAAAAACATGAATCAAAATAGCCATTAATAGAACAATCCCATCAAAACACACGACTCGCCCCAAAGTTCCGAGCAACTTTCCCAACACATATTCCCCATTTCCTTCTGGCCGAACCAGTAATACACTCGTGGAATCCACCCTCCGATCACCATACCAAAAATTTCCTGTCACGAATAAGACAAAAAAAAGCTGAGCAAAATTTAAAAAATAAGCGCATAAAAAAGGTACAGCACAAGGCAAACCGACCAAAGGCCAAGGACTTTCAAACACGAAATTACTCTGAAAAAAAAAGTGCAACAAAATCACACTAATGAATGAAATACACCCAACAAACCAAAAAATCTGACTTCGTCCCAGAAGTCGCCATTCGTACCGTGCTATTATTTTCATTATTCCCATATTCTCTAAAATAAAAAATGTTCTTCTGTAAAAATACATTACGCTATTTTAGAATAAAATCGCTCCTCATTTAAAATACCAGTAAAAATTTTATCTCTTATCAACACTAAAATATCATTTGTACTATCATCTGCTCTAATTTGATGACAATCCGTATCCAACAAATTCGGAGTCACGATAATACCATCAGTCGGAAAATTAATGATACCTTTGTACTCGGACTAGAAATTCTAATTATTGATTCTAGCCAATCATCAGCATAACCGTATTGCAAATATCTCACCATATAGCTTTGACCTTCAGTTAATCCTGAAATCGTAGTTACATTATACCCTCCCAAATCAAAAAACCTCACGGTCACACCTGTTACCATATGTATCACTTCGCATTTCACAAAAAGAACCGGCCTCCAACTTTTATCAAAAAATTGAAGTTTTAATTCTGCTGCATTCATTACATACCCCATGCATACAATGCACAATAACAAAATACTTTTTTCATAACTTTATGTTTTAAGGTTAATACACTTATTAAACTACAGAAGAACACTTTATAAATAAAATTTCAAATTTTCATATATAACTATTCCATCAGTTATATATTAAAGACAGGAGAAGAAATAAAACGAGTAGTTCAAAAAATAAAATTTATTTAGGAACCTATATACAAGTTTACCGTACCCATGGGTATACCTGTTACAAATTCCCCTTACACGGGGAAGGCCTACCTCCTGTTAATCCCTGCCCTATCCCTGCCCGCAGACAACAACGAAATGCCTACATAACAAGAACGGAGCATGTACACCCGTCAGTATTCATGTTATGTAGTTACTATGTACATGCTATGTTCATGATACAGGGAAAGGGTAGAGCAACCATAATGTATTGTCCTGAAAAAAGTTTACAGTAAACTTAGTAAACCAATGT
>OGJI01000262.1_pt1 | contig 71932 bp, 106 predicted proteins | sample 1572031 | NCBI WGS metagenome assembly OGJI01 (sample SAMEA2582119, study PRJEB24529) | metagenome | biome: Human gut stool | place: China | collected 2011
ACAACTTATACTACTGCGAAAATAAGGTGTACACAGAATATAGAAAGATTGGAGAGTAAGCCAATGATTAAAATTGATAAATATGAAGTTAAGATTGAGAAATTTCCTGATGGAACACCAAGAATTAACATTGACAATGAACAGCTTGGAAAAAATATGTATGTCACTGTCACTTGGTATTACGAGAGCAATGATGAACTTATGTATCTAATCATGATTAAAGGTTGGTTAGATGAACATGGAAGAAAATCATATCTTAAAATGCCATATGTTCCTAATGGTCGTATGGATAGAACAAAGAATTTTGGTGAAGTATTCACATTAAAATACTTTTGTAATGTTATTAATTCTCTGCATTTTAAGTCAGTTACAACATTGGATAATCATAGTGATGTATCTACTGCTTTATTGGATAAATGCAATAATTTTACATCAAAAGAATTTATTGACAATGCAATTAGAACTGTTGGGATGAGAAATCTTGTATTATATTTCCCAGATGCAGGTGCGGCTAAGAGATATTCTGATTTATTTCCTAAAATTCCATACTGCTATGGAGAGAAGAAGCGTGATTGGAAAACTGGAAAAATCCTTGGCTTAGATATTAAAACAAATGGAATTGACCTAACAAATAAGGCAGTATTGATGATTGACGACATTATTGCATATGGTGGTTCTCTTTATTATAGCGCAGAAGAATTAAAGAAGATTGGTGTAAATGAGATTTATGCTTATGCAACACATACAGAAAATTCAATTCTTGATAAAGCAAAGGGTACGTTGATTAAGTCTTTGGAGAATAATACAGTGAGAGCATTATTCACAACAAACAGTATTTTTACTGGCAAGCATGAAAAGATTACAGTTATGGAGGTTTAAAATTATGGATAATACAATGGTTTTATTACTTAGTGATACTTATAAGCAGTGTCATGATCGTATGTATCCAAAGGGATTAACTAAGTTAGTTTCATATTGGGTGCCTCGAAAATCAATGTTGGAGAATCAGAATCATATGGTTTTCTTTGGATTACAGGCTTTTATTAAGGAATATCTCATGGAATATTTTCAGAAGAATTTCTTTGAATTATCAGAGAATGAGATGTTATCTCTTTATACAGATTCAATGGATGTGCAGATTGGCAGAGATAATTACGACTTAGAGAAGATTGTAGAACTTCACAGACTTGGTTATTTGCCACTTGAAATTAGAGCTTTACCAGAGGGAACACTTGTACCAATGGGAGTTCCTTGTATTGAAATTACCAATACAGATGACAAATTTGCATGGCTTGTTCAGTGGATTGAGTGTATCCTTCAGGTTGAATTATGGAAGCCTTGCTGTCACGCAACTATTGGTCATATGTATCGTGAGATTGCAGATTATTGGTATAACAAAACAACAGACGGTTTACCTGGCAATATGGCTTGTGCCGATTTTGGTATGAGAGGTATGTCTTGTATGGACGAAGCTACAAGATGTTCTGCTTCATGGTTATTATCTTTCAATAAGACTTCAACTATTCCTGCCATTACATATATTGATAAATATTACAATGCTGATTGTAAGAATAATGGTATTGGAATTGGTGCGGTGTCAACAGAACATTCCGTAATGGGAGCAAATTACTCAATTGATGGTGATGAGATTACATTTGTTAAGAGATTACTTACAGAATTATATCCAAATACTTCATTCAGTATGGTTTCAGATACTTATGATTATTGGAATATGGTAAACAATATTCTTCCACAGTGTAAGGAAGAAATTATGAATCATAATGGCAAGTTACTTGTTCGTCCTGATAGTGGTGATATTGTAGAGATTTCAGTGAAGACAGTAGAAAGATTATGGGATATTTTTGGTGGTTCTATCAACGGTAAGGGTTATAAGGTGTTAGATCCTCATATTGGCATTATCTATGGAGATGGATGTACTCTTTCTAATGTAGAGACTATTTGGAGAGAGTTAGAAAAGCGTGGATTTGCAGCCAATAACATTGCTTATGGTGTAGGTGCATTTTGTTTCACTGCAATCGTTGAAAACGGCAAGATGATTGTTGTTACAAGAGATACTTTTGGTATTGCAATGAAAGCTACATATGGAGTAATTGATGGCAAGAAGTTAATGATTTTCAAAGATCCTAAGACAGATACAAGTCACTTAAAGAAATCTCATAAAGGATGTTGTAGAGTATACGATGATAACGGTGAATTAAAGTGTCAAGATCAGTTACTTGAAATGAGTGATAATAGTTTACTTACTACCGTATTTAAAGATGGAGAATTAGTAAGAGAAGACACATTTGCGGATATCAGAAACAGAATGTACGGAGGTAAGTAATGATTAAAATTATTGATGGAGACTTACTCACTTCAAATACTGATATTATTGCACACCAAGTTAATTGCCAAGGTGCTTTTAACTCTGGAGTTGCAAAAGCAATTAGAGACTTTGATGTAGAAGTATATAATGATTATCATTGGTTTTGTTCTGTTAATACACCAGAACAATTGTTAGGTAGTGTTAGATATTTTGAGTCAAATTACAATGGAAGAATATATGCGAATTTATTTGCACAAAAAACATATGGATATGATGGAAAACAATATACAGATATTGATGCACTAAGAAAGTGTTTTGAGGATTTAAGGATGTATTGTTCATTTGAAAATCTAAGTATTGCAATGCCATACAAAATTGGATGTGTTCGTGGTGGTGCAAATTGGGATAAAGTATATGAAATCATTCAAGATGTATTTAAAGATTGTAATGTTGAATTATGGAGGTTGGATAAAGGATGATAAATGAATTTAGAGGAAAATATTATTTTCTCAGTAACTTCTACGAAACTCCTGTAACATGGAATGGATTAACGTATCTTAATAATGAAGCTGCGTTTCAGTCTGCAAAAACATTTTCAGATAGAGAATGTTTTACTAATTTAGATCCGTCATCTGCCAAAAAGTTAGGTAGAAAAGTTCAATTAAGAAGTGATTGGGAGAATGTAAAAGATGATGTAATGTATGAAATTTGTAAAGCAAAGTTTTCTCAAAACACCGAGTTAAAGAAAAGACTATTATCAACAGGTAATGAACATTTGGAAGAAGGCAATACATGGGGCGATAAAATTTGGGGAACTGTAAATGGAATTGGAGAAAATAGACTTGGAAAAATTCTTATGAGAATTAGAGAGGAGCTAAGAAATGAGTAATTTTGATGCAAAGACATTAAAGAATGAAATAGTGCAGTGGATCAGAGATTGGTTTGAGAAGAATGGCAAGGATTGTAATGCAGTAGTTGGGATTTCAGGCGGTAAGGACTCAAGTGTTGTAGCTGCTCTATGCGTAGAAGCTCTTGGAAAGGATAGAGTGTTTGGTGTACTTATGCCACAGGGAGAACAGTCAGACATTAGTTATTCTCATATGCTTGTTGAACATCTTGGAATTGATAGTTGTGTTGTTGATATTGGTAACACAGTTCGTACATTAAAGCATGAGATTAAGCCACAGTTAGGAGATCATTGGTCAAAACAGACATCTACAAATCTTCCAGCTCGCATCAGAATGGCTACACTTTATGCAGTATCACAGACAATCAATGGTCGTGTTGCAAATACATGTAATCTTTCCGAAACATTACTATCTTGGGAAACCAGATGGGGTGATGCAGTTGGAGATTTTGCACCAATTAGCGACTTAACAGTAGAAGAAGTGAAAGCTATTGGATATGAACTTGGATTGCCAAATGAATTAATCGAAAAAATTCCCTCTGATGGATTGTGTGGAAGTACAGATGAAGATGCATTGGGATTTAAATACTCTGTTATGGATAGATATATTAGAACAGGCGAGATTGACGACAAAGATATTAAAAAGAAAATTGATAATCGAGTAGAAAAATATCGGTTTAAGAGAATGCCTATTCCTTATTATAAAACAGGTATGGAAAGATATGTAGACTAAAATGGCAGAAGACTTAACTAATTTACAATTTGGAAAATTAACAGTCATCAAACGTGGAGACAACGATAAAAGCGGACATGTGAGATGGTGGTGTAAATGTGGCTGTGGCAACCCTAAATTGATTTTAGTTGCCGCAGGACATTTAAAGTCAGGACATACTCAATCATGTGGATGTATAAGAAGAGATAATATTAAACCACAAAAGAATTTAGAAGGAAAAAGATTTGGGAAATTAATTGTAAAAGAATTTCTTGGTATAAAAAATCATAGATCATTATGGAGTTGTGATTGTGATTGTGGTAAGAAAATTAACGCTTTATCATCGTCTTTAACTTCTGGAAAACTTAAATCATGTGGATGTTTATCTTCTGTAGCTGAGTTCGAATTAAGCCAATTCTTGACAGATGAACAAATTATATTTGATACGCAATATAAGTTTGATGATTGTAAATATAAAAGAAGATTGCCATTCGATTTTGCAATTTTTCATCCACAAAATAAGAAACTCTTATTTTTAATTGAACTACATGGAGAACAGCATTATTTTCCGTTTACATTCAATAGCGAGTCTGACACGCAAAAGAAGGAAAATTTTTTGCATAGAAAACATTTGGATAAATTAAAAGAAGATTATTGTAGTAGAAATAATATTCCATTGTTAATTATTAGATATACAAATTTCCAAACAAAAGAAAAAATTGTAAAAGGGTTTTATGAAAAGCTCTTACAAAAGAATATTACATTTGATAATTATATATTTTCATCAAAACAAATAAAGGATGATTTACAAGTAAGGCATAAACGTGTTTATAGAAGAAAAGTAGTTCAAATAGACATACCCAACAAGAATATTATAAGAGAATATAATAGTATGGAAGAGGCATATAAGATAACTGGAATATCATCTGGACAGATTTCGGATTGTTGTAAGGGTAATTGTAAAACAGCAGGTGGATATGCTTGGGCATATAATAACGGAAACGTTAATATTGAAGAGGTAATTAAACGTGCAACAATTCCAAATAGAACAAATGCAGTTGTGATTTTTCAAAAAGATAAAAATGGAAATATTATAAAAGAGTGGCAAAGTATAACAGAAGCAGCACATTCTTTGGGAGTAAGTCATCAAGGTATTCAAGTGTGTTGTTCAGGAAAGCAGAAAACTTGTAAAGGATTTGTTTGGAATTATAAGAAAGATTGATTCAATGCATGAGAAGAATTTGTTCAAGCTTCATCTTATGCCATCATTTCATCCAAATTTTTAAAAACGATAGGAGAATATATACATGGAAATTTTAAACGTGCCAAGAGGATACGGTAAATCAACAAGACTGATTATGAAAGCAGTAGAGACGGGATATCCAATTATCGTAGGAACGGAGAGCATGAAACAGTATCTTTGTGATTTAGCAGAAAGAGTTACTGATAAAGAGGTTAAGATTTATTCTGCATATGAATTTGCTGATATTGATGCAATGAAAAGAGATAAAAATATTCTGATCGATGAGCTTCCACTTGTGTTGTCAATTCTGTTAAATACAAACGTGGAAATGGCTACTATGACAAGTAGTTCGCTTGAAAGATATGGTATTGAGCGATATAAGAATAGACTAAAATAAAAATGAATTGCGATATTTCTTTTGGTTGTAGGAGGTGAGGCAATGAAAATTAAAAATAAAATACGAGATAAATTAAGACAGTGGTTATTTTCAGAAGAGTTATCAAAATTTGAATCGGCAGAACAGAATTATAAAGATGCAAAAGATTTATATAATAGGGCAAAAGGGTATCTAAATGCTGCAAAGGATGAATATAGCTGGTCGTTTAAGATGGTTGATGATTGTCATCAGCTTATGAATTCTATGATGGATGTTGGAACAGATGTAGGATTTCATTCTGATGACCATTCGTGGGCGGTTGTATGTATTAAAGGTCATCCAGAATATGTGAAATTTATTCCATTATCGCATAAAGACGCACGAGATGTATTGGATTTTCTGAAACGATTTAGATATTCAGACAGAGTTGTAGATTCTCCATTTGAGTTTAGAGATATGGTTGACCATTGTATTGTGGAAAATCCATTCGGAAAATAAAAAAGGAGAAAGAAAGTGAAGAAAACATTAACAATTTTACTAGCAATGTTAATTTTGACATTCTCATTAGTAGGATGTGCCAAGTGTATTAGTACAGAAACTTCTACTGTACAAGTAAAGATTACTGACGAATATCATAGAGCTGCATATACAACAATGCATTATAACTTAGCTACGAAAACAATGATACCTCAATCGCATTCAGCAGTTTATAGAATTACTGTTGAATACGATGGAGTAGAGTATGACATCTCTGGTAGTGATACATATAACAAATATTCTGACAAAATTGGAGAATATACAAATGGAACATTACAGACTAAGAAATATGATGATGGATCTGTGAGATACGATATTATTGAATTGGAGTAGGGAAATATTTATGAGATCAGAGAACATGGAAGTAACATTTAAAATACCAATTCCAGTAGATAAACCAGATTTAAATGGTGTCATATATTCAAAAGATGCAATCAAAAATGCTTACAAAAATGTAAAGAATGTACCAATTGAGATATCGAATGATAAAGGTGAGTTCTTACCTATTGGCGTATGTCAGGAAGCAGAATTAATTGAAGATGAAAACGGTATGCATATTAAAGGTATAGGTATCATTTGGCATGGTGGCACAGAGGAAACTGTTGGCATTGAAAATAATAAGGTAACAAGTTTTAATGTGACTGGTATTGGATTTGCGAAAGAGTAGGGTATAAAAGGAGCAAATAAGTTTAATGAATGAGTGTTCGTTTTGTAATAAGATTTACAATACACAAAAATTAAAAGGAACATATTGGGCAGACCGAGATGTTGTAAATTGTATTACATACAATGAAGAGGATAACACATATAATATTTGGCATGAATGTAAAGATGATTATTATTCTGATGAGATTTTAGAAATTAATTTTTGTCCTAAATGTGGAAGAAAAATCTATCCAAACTATAAAGCTGTAAGATAAAATGAAATTTGGTTTCTTGGCTTGTCACGAAAATTATACAATATTTAGGACAAAGGTGATTAATTATGAGAATTGAAGAAAGAGAGTATATTGAACCAGAATCCATAAATGAAGAAATCATAAATGCTATAAATACAGTTAAAGAGTATTGTAGCACACATGAAGAATATGAAGATTGCAGAAGATGTGTTCTTGGAGATGGTATTCATTATTGTGGATGTAGCAGTCCTTATTTATGGAGTATTAGAAAGAAGTAATAGAGAATATAACAATGTAATTATTAATTAATGAAAGGAAAAACGTTCACATGTGAGTAAAGCTGCGCAGCTACTATTAGTGAACAAATTTGAAAAATACATATATCAAATCGCCTCTAAATTATGTCGGAGGCAAGTATAAGTTACTACCACAGATTATACCCCTTATACCAAAAGATATTAATACATTTGTAGATTTATTTGGTGGTGGATTTAATGTTGGGATTAACATTGAAACAAAGCATTTGGTTTACAATGATATTTGTAAACAGGTGGTAGATTTATTGGAACATTTCTATAATAATGATTCTGAGTATATTCATAATATGATTTTAAAAACCATATCTGATTTTGGATTAAGCAGGTCTGATCTTAATGGTTATGAAGCATATGGATGTGAGTCAAGTAAAGGTCTTGGCGAATATAATAAACCTAAATACTTTGAATTAAGAAAAGCATACAACTCTAATCCTGATTGGATTAAATTCTATACACTTATAACGTGTTCGTTTAGTAATCAGATACGATTCAATTCTAAAGGTGAATTTAATATGCCTTATGGAAAACGTGATTATAATATTTCCCTACAAGAAAAATTAAAGATTTTTGTTGATGAAATGCATAAAAAAGACATTCAATTTTGGAATAAAGATTTTAGAGAATGTAATTTTTTTGCAGACGATTTTATATATGTTGATCCACCATATTACAACTCGGTTGCTACTTATAATGAAAATGGCGGTTGGTCAGAACAGGACGAGAGAGATTTGTTAAGTGTGTTAGATGTTGTGGACAAGCGTGGCAGATTTGCACTAAGCAACAATCTTAAATATGATAATCCGTTATTAGATGAATGGAAGAATAAATATAACGTTCATTATCTAAATGGTGATTATAGCAACTGTAATTATCAGAAAAAGGACAAGAGTGCCGATTGCGAGGTATTAATCACAAATTATTAAAATCTCAATCTCTGAAATGCCCTAAAATCAAGACTTTCAGAGGTTGAAAAAGCTAAGTAAAACCACGTTTCTTTTGGTCATGAAAGTAGGTGAGAAAAATATATTGGAATTTAAATATTGAAGAATGGGAGTTTAAAAATAATTATGAAGACATCTACTTTTTGCTTCATTGTTTATACAATGCAAAAACTGAATTATACGACAGAACTCTTACTGATATGAGAAGTAGGTATGATCCGACTGAAGCATTTATAGATGGCTGGAATAGAAGTAGATCGAATTGGTATTCCAAGAAATTATACGATAAATGTGTGAAATGCATTGAGTTAAAAACAAGAGGTCATTTTGTACACAGACATTGGAAAGAATGCGTTTGGAAGTACGAAGGTCTTTCTGCACAAGGATGGATAAATTTATATCAGCAATTGATTAAAGAAAATAAATACGACAGTTGGATATTGGAGTATATAAGAGTGTGGAATACATTTTAATCAGTTTGGGAGTATGCCGTAATTGTAGATTTATGGAATGGAGAATATTACAAAAATGAATAAGAGACAGAAAAAGAAATTATTTAAACAGACGCTTATTAAGGTTAGAAAACTGCATCCACAGAAAGGTGATGTGATTTGTTTTCAGCCTAATTTAGATTGGATTGATTTGGAAACTATGTGTCAGTTTATGAATTTATACGCTGACAATAAAGTTTTTGGTGAAGCAATATTGGCTTTTGTACCTGCTGATATTACGCAGTTTAAACATAAAAAGGACGCTCAGATATTTATTGATAAGTTACAGAGTATTGTAGATCAGATGGGAGAATAAATGATTAGTCAAGTTGAGTCAGAAAGTATAGATGTTGGTGAAAAGAAATATTATCTTGTAACTCCTGAAGGTCTAATATTTCATGAAATTCCATTTGAAGAAATACACAACTTAACAAGAGAAGTATGGGTATCAACCTGCCCTTGTTGTAGTGGAATTCAAGGATATTATTATTCAAAAAATGAAGCCAAACAGAATAGCAAATTTTGTGTTCGATGTAGGTGTACTCATTTGTTTTTAGTAAAGAAATACAAAGGATATTATAAACAGAATGTGAATTTTAGATTATTAACAAAGGGTTATAAGGAATATAAGGGAGTTAAATATCCTTATATGAATATTCATGGTTAGAGGAAAGAAGCATTTCTTTAGGAAAGGAGAATAAAAAAATGGAAACATTTTCAATAGTAGATAAGATAAATGTAAATAAATTAAATACGAAAGTTGAAGATTTTATATACAGGAAAGGACATAGACCATATATTTTTGCAAACAAAGAGACGCTTGAAGCATTGGCTAAACCGATTGAACAGGAATTAAAATTCGTATCAGCAGCAACTGGTGTTACGACTTTGTTTAAAAGTTGTTTTATTGGCAAATATCAGGATAATAAAATGTTTGAGGATGATACATTAAAATTCGGTGAAATCGAGCTGAGATAAGAGAATATATAGGTGACAATAAATTATAAGGAGATATGTTTTATGAGTAAGAAACAGCAATTTAAAGGTTTGAAATTTAATTATTACATAAATGGAAAAGGATTAAAAAGTAAATATAAGACAATTGAGGATTTCTTAGATACAGAATTTCCGAAGAATAACAATCCATTGTCGCCTACTCTTGATACAGAGATTACAGGAATTAAATGGAATGGTAATACTATTTCTATTTCCAATAAAATTCACACAGTAAGAGATTTGGTTGATTTGTTAAGCAAGAAAAATGCAGAAAATGTTTTTATTTCAAATAAAGATATTAGATTGCATGAGTTTAAACCAAAACATGACAATCTCATCAGAAAATCCACGTACTCTATAGAAGAGGTACACGATAAGGTTAAAGATGTTTTATTTGAGAAAGATAAAAGACTTGCAAAAGTTGATTTCGATGGTGACTTGATTAAAGGCAATAGCCAAAGATATCAGACATTTTTTACAAAAGGCTGTAAATGTGTAGTTTGTGGAATCGAAGGCAAATATTTTGCAAAAGAAAGACATTTAAAGGATAAGAGTTATCATCTGAATTTGTATGCAGTTGATGATAATGGTGATGAAATTTTAATGACAAAAGATCATATTTTACCACGTTCAAAAGATGGTATTGATGATATTAGTAACTATCAAACAATGTGTAAGCTTTGCAACGAAGCTAAAGGAAATAAATTAGAAGATTAAATAAGAAAGGAAAAATTAGAAAAGTTCCTTAAGGATAAAGTGCGCACTACTTACTAAGGTAAGAGGAATTTGGAACAGAAAAAGTTTATGGACATTTCACGTATTAAAGAAGATACGGAATTAACAGTTGCAAATACAGGCAGTTTTCATGTAGGAGATCATATTGTAATTCAGGAAAAGGTAGACGGAAGTAATGCTTCTATTGTTTATGACAAAGAAACAAATAAGTTAGTTGCATTTTCAAGAAGACAGACTCTTGATTATAACAATACATTAAATGGATTTTGGAATTGGGTACAGACATTGGCGGTTGAGCCATTTTCAAAATATCCAAATTATGTATTTTTCATGGAGTGGCTTACAAAACATACTATTAAATATATTCCAGAAGCTTATGGCAAATCATATTTTTATGATGTATATGACAAAAAGAATGAATGTTATTTACCTCAATCAGAAGTTAAGAGACTTGCTGACGAATTACATTTGAGATATGTACAGACATTTTATGATGGAGAATTTGTCTCATGGGAACATTGTATGTCGTTTATGCACAAGTCAGATATTGCGGTTGATATTCCTGAAGGAATTGTTGTTAAGAATCAAACAGAACTTAACAATCCAAACTCAAGAACTCCATTTGTATTAAAGATTGTAAATTCGCAGTTTAGTGAAATTAAGAAAGACAATCACAAACAGAAAATAGAAGATCCTCAGAAATTAGCAGCTAAAGCAAAGGCTTCTGAGATTGTAGAGCAGATTGTCACAAAGAATCGTGTTCAAAAAGAATTATACAAGATGATTGATGAAGGTGTTTTACCTCAAAAGATTGAGCCACAAGACATGAGAATTGTTGCACAGAATTTACCTAAGAGAATTTTTGAGGATTGTGTAAAAGAAGAGAATGAATTAGTTGTTGAGGCTGGTGAATTCTTTGGTAAGATGTGTGGTTCTGCAACTATGAATTGGGCTAAGAAGATTATTTTTGGAGAATAAATATGTGTAACCGTTGTGATTATGATTCACCTGACAATCGAATATATGTAGATCCATTAACTAATGAATATTATTTGGATATAGAAACATCTGAATGGGATGAGTATGATGATGGATTTGTTTATCAAAAAGAATATATTATGTATTGTCCTTATTGTGGCAGGAAATTAGGAGAATAAAATACAAGAGGTGATTCGATGAGATGCAGAGATTGTCCTTATGGGATTGAAGATTTTACATTAAGAACAGAAATGTATAAATCGGTATATGGTGAATATCCAGATGAAGATAGAGCCAATCAATCAGAACAGTTTGTTTGGTGTGATAAAGTTGGTGGCAAAGTTTATTCTTTTGGTCATTGCAGTGATTGGTATGAGCAAGACGAAGAAAATTATAAGAATCATTCTAAGAAAAAGAGAATAAATAAACGTGAGAGATATTTGAAATATCAGGATCACCTCAGATATTTATATGAAACTGTTGGTGGTTATGATCCAACGCCTGTTAGATATGTGGATGAAATATGGATTAAGGGTGTTGGCTATATTAAAAATCCAAAGCCATATTATCAGAGATTGTATCGTGGTAAGAAAAGTAAATATTTGAAACAGTTATCTAATAGGAAAATACGTAAATATAAAGGTGGGTTGCATAATGGTTATCAGCACATCCATAAAATTTTTGATTGGTGGAATGAATTTTGTTAGGAGAATAAAGAAATGAAGATAGAATTAATCAAATTAAAATTCAATAATACTCATTCTTATAAGCATAAGCCATTCACTCATTGCTGTGATGAAATTCAAAATGATAAAGCTATTGTATTTACAGGAGAAGATTTGGTTCATAGTGATGATTGTTGGGATGATGAAAGATACATTCCAAGATTTTGCACTTCATATACAGAAGTCATTACATCATATGAAGACGAATGGGAGCAAACAGACAATTATCCGATTCAGTTTTGTCCTCATTGTGGCGAAAAGATTGAGATTTCAGTTGTAGATGAGATTGATGTATCTGATAAGTATAATGAATTATCTAAGCAGCGTGAAGAATTGTGGGAGAAGTGTCAGAGAACAGATAGTAAGAAGAAAGAATCTGAATTAAGAGAACAGGTTGGAAAGCTTGATAAGCAGATTGATAGTTTCTATTGGTTAGATGAGTGGAAAGGAGAATATTAAAATGGAGAACAGATTATTGCTTGAGAGTGAAGTGATTAAAACAGTAGATAAACATACGAATGATGAGAACCAGTTAGATAATGATATTAGCTGTATTCTTGAAGAAGTAAATCCTGTTGTATTGGTTGGTTCAAAAGAAGCAATAGACAGCTTAAAAGTAGAAACTAAACCAGTACAGAAACAGAAACGAGTTGAACTATTCGAGAATGAAGATGTTGTATTGGAGCAGCGTGGTAATAGATATTACTTATCTTTGTATGATAAAGAAGGAAAATTTCAGAGAGAAGTAACTATTGATGTTAAGGATGACTACAAAGTTGGACTTTGTAATGGTAAGTAAAGGAGATTACTATGGCAGTATTTAAAAATTTCAAAGATGATGAATTAATTATAAGTTGTAAGTGTGGTTGTGATGAAGGTATTCATTTTAAAATTCATGATTATGAAGATGGCGACTATGCCTTCTTAACATATACAAACGGTAATTTTTATACTCAGCAAAGACCGTTTTTTGAGAAGTTGAAGAAAATTTGGGCGATTATCAGGAATAAAGATTTTTATTATTCTGATGTTGTGATGACAAAGAATGATTTTAAAGAGTTTAAGGAATGGGTAAATAGAAAGTAGGTTTGATATATGAGAGACGAAGAAACAAGATTGTTATTTCAGGCATTGAGTCAGATTTTAGCCAATCAGGATGACATTAAGAAACATTTAGGACTTAATAGACTTGATTCAGAATATGGTTGGAATGATGAAGATACAATGAAATTATCAAGAGAGTGTTCAGAAACAGCAGATGATTTTGAACATAATGATAATAATTCTAGTAACTATTGGTAAGTAAATTCAGGTTTCCTTTGGATACAAAGAGAGAATATACAAACAAGGAGGTAAGAAAAAATGTCATATTGGACTTATATCAACGGTACAATAACAGTTCGTCCTATGGGTAGAACACAGCCTGAGAAGAGATATATTCTTGAAACGGTGCTAAATCATCTGCCAAGAGTAACAGGTTCTGAAGGCGATATGGATGTATATATCATTCAGAAAAATGGTCACAACGGTTCATGCTCATGCGATGAATTTGGTGAAGTGACAAACAATTTGGTAGATAGATATGGGAATAAGAATCGCAGTAGAGGATGGTTACAGACACAAGATGAATATATCCTTGTTGTAAATGCAGCTTTAAGAGACAGAGAATTTGAAGAAACCTACAGAGAATTTATGAAGTGGTTTGTAAGACTCTGTAAAAGAGTTGGTTGCGAAGATATTCTTGTAGAAATTAAAGGATATGATAAGTCAACCGTTATTAAGGATAGGAATATTCAAAGAGAAAAGTATTCTTATAAGAGTGTTTTCGATGGATTATTTGAAGATCCAAGCTGGTGTAATGACAATAAAGATGGATATAAAGAACCGAACTGGTGCGAATTTATGATGTGGGACAGAGCAAAAGATTCAAATTATCCTATGACTCTTGCTTATAAATATTTCAATGATGAAGAAAACGACAAGGAAGTTGAAAGAAGAATGAATTATAGATAAAAAATACAGGAAGGAATAAAAGTATGAAAATTATTGAAACAGGAACTACATATAAAGTATATGGTGAAGATTTAGTTGTGTTAGATAATCTGCCAGTTCAGACATATAAAGTTGGATGTGGTCAGTTTACAGGTTTCTTCTTAGAGAAGCAGCATGATTTAGAGATTAAAGAGGATAAAATCTACGGAGTTCATGAAGAAAAAGCGAATAAAGTATTGAACAGATTTGAAAAGTCACGCAAGAATTTAGGTGTAATTCTCAGTGGAGATAAAGGGATTGGAAAGTCATTATTTGCAAGATTATTGGCTCAGAGAGCAATTCAGAATGGAATTCCTGTTATCTTAGTTGATGATTTTATTCCTAGTATTGACGATTTCTTAAATGATATTAAGAACGAAGTACTCGTGTTATTTGATGAATTTGATAAAACTTTCGCTAAAAGTAAGGACAAAGATCCACAGTCAAAGATGCTTTCATTATTCGATGGTACAAGTTCAGGTAAGAAGTTATTTGTTGTTACATGCAATAATTATAGGGATTTGAACGAGTATCTTATCAATAGACCAGGAAGATTCCATTTCCATTTCAGATTTGAGTATCCAACGGCAGATGAAGTAAAGAATTACTTGAGAGACAAGCTTGATGAAAAGTACCATTCTGAAATCAACAAAGTAGCTTCATTTTCAAGAAAGATTAAGCTTAATTATGATTGTTTATCAGCTATCGCACTTGAATTAAATGAAGGCGAAACATTTGAGGATGCTATCAAGGATTTGAATATTGTAAATACATCTGAAATACAGAATACATACAAACTTACATTGTTCACAGATGAGGGTGTTGTATTTAGTTCAAATGATGTAAGAATTGATTTATTCAGTGGAGAAACTAACAATATCTGGGTTGAAGATTCAGCAGGTAATGGTATTTACATCAACTTCAATGGTAACAGCGCAGTATTTAATAATAAGACCAATTCATTTGTTTTACCAAATGACAAAATTAAGGTTAATTATGACGAGGATTATATTGATAAAAAGCTGAGAGATATGTATAAAAATCTTCATTATACTTATGCCGAAATTACTTTAGATTATGGTAATCGTATTCACTATAACTTAGTGTAACTTTACAGGAAAGCAACATATCATTGGATTATAGAAAAGAGGTATCAAATGGATGATTATAAAAAGCTAATTGATTCAACCGAATTACAGAAAACAGTATTGAATTTCATTGGTTCTGAAGAATTTAACAAGATGGTCAATTGTTTAATATTCAAGGATAATCAAGAGTGTAAATCTGCCATTATTTACGGAATGTCAATCGCATCAATGTTGGTCTGTGATTGTACTCCATTTTATATTAAATTTAATGAAGAAACTGATGAAGACGATAACAGACCACAATGCTGCATAGATCACGATAAGTATTTTTCAACATGTGACACTTGTGAGTTTGGAGAATAACAAAAAATTATAAAGGAGAATATTAAACATGGAAACAATTTTAAGATTATTAGCAGAGAACCCAGAAAGTTTAGGAGAGGTAGTAAAGACATACATTACAAAGTATAAAGAGCCTGTATATGATGTTCTGAAGGAACTCATGATTATTGCAAAGGATTATTCTGAGAATACTGAATATCCTGCAATTCAGGCAAGAATCAAGAAGAATATGTTTGATGCATATGTAAGTGTTGGTTTTACAGAGGATCAGGCATTAGCACTTATGATTAACGATAATATTCAGCTTTTGAAGAACATTCAGAAGTCAGTTAATAATACTTCCGTAAAGAAGAGTAAGTAATGGTTTCGCAGTAAACCAATCTTTCATTGGAAAATTTGAACAGATAACAACATAAATGGTAGTTGCAAATGCCATAAAATCAAAGAAAGGTAAAGATAATCCTAGGTAAAAGGTTATGTACATAACACTCAGGTATATGAGTGAACCCAATTTACAATGAGTATCTTACATTTTTGCGAGATACGACTAAACAGCCATTGGAAGACTTAAAAGAAGGCTACTTTTGGCTTGATAAATCCATTATTAAAGGATTTGATAAGCAAGGAAATGAACATAAATTCTATCGAGTGAAGATTGAAAATTCGCTTGAAAGATTGGATTGCACCAAATTGAAATCCTACGACAATATAGCAGATGTAGATTTAGCAAGTTGGAAAGATTTAATCGAATTACAGAAAGAACATCTAACGCAGCTTGAAGCTGATTCATTAGAACTAATCAAAGAAAAAGCAGAGAAGTTTAATACATATACTTCAATAATTCCTGTTTCTATGGGTAAGGATTCAATGCTTACCTGTCATCTAGTCAGAAAATTATATCCAGAAACAAAAGCAATATTTAATAATACATCGCTTGACTGTGCTGATACATACAGAATGGTTAAGACTTTTCCTAATTGTGAGATTATGAATCCTGAGAAGGGATTTTACCAATATGTAGAATCAGATCACATGATACCAACGAGATTCGCTAGATTTTGCTGTAGGATTTTTAAGGTTGGAGTTATGGTATCACAGCTCGACCACGACCATTCGTATCTTATGTGGATGGGAATGAGAAATGAAGAATCAAATACTCGTAGTGGTTATCAGGATGAATGGATAAATGAGCAGGAATGGGGTAAGACCTGTTGGCAAGGTATTCTTCCTATTAGAAAATGGTCAGAAATGGATGTATGGCTTTATACAATTTGGAAGAATGTGCCTATTTGCCCAAAATATAAAAAGGGATATGCTCGTCAAGGCTGTAATATTGCGTGCCCATTCTATACAAAGTCTACTTGGATTTTGGACAAGTATTGGTATCCACAAGCTTATGAGAGATGGAGAAGCATCTTAAAAGAAGACTTTATTGCAAATAAGAAGTGGATAATTATGAACTGCACGATTGACGAATATCTTACACAGGCTTGGAATGGTGGAACATTCAGAGATGAGCCAACCGATGAAGTCATTCAGGAATTTGCGGAGTACAATGGATTGAATGTTGGCGATACAAAAGTAGCAAGACAATATTTTAATAAGTATTGTGATGAGTGTGAAAAGAGAATAAAAGATAAGACAACGTTGGCAATGAACATGAAATTCCACGGAAGAGATGTGTCGAAGTTCTTGTGTAAGAAATGTTTCAAGAAATTATATGAGATGGATGATGATAAGTGGAATAAGTATGTTGAATCATTTAAAAGAGACGGTTGTGCGTTGTTCTAACAGAGAATAATATTATGCAACAGTTAATCATGCCTAAACCATTCGGCTATGGGAATCCCAACAAATAAGAGAATATTACAATGTAACCAATAAAAATATTACATATAAAGGAGATTTTAAATGAAGAACACAAATTGGAAAGTGCCAGTAATTATTGGCATAGGAGTATTAGCAGTTATTTTGATGATTGTATTTGGCGTACAGAGTTCGCAGAATAAAGCTATTGCACTTGAGGAACAGGTAAATACAGCGTCATCAGATATTAAAGTACAGGAAAAGCGAAGAGTTGACCTTGTATATAACCTTGCTGATTGCGTAAAACAGTATGACAAACATGAAGCTGATACATTGACAGCAGTTGCAGATGGTCGTGGATCAACAGGGGATATTGAGAATGTAACAACAGCTATTACAGCAGTTGCAGAAGCATATCCTGAGTTGAAGTCCAATGAGAACTACAAGACTCTTATGAATGAGTTATCTATGACAGAAAATATGATTGCAGAGTATCGCAGCAATTACAATAAGCAGATTAAGGAGTACAAGAGATATGTAAGAAAGTTCCCTACAAGACAATTTCTTGGATTACTTGGATATGAAGTGCAGGAATATGAGTATCTGGATTACAATGCACCAGTTGATGCTCCACAGGATTTATTTAAAGAGGATTAGTCTATGAGATATGGTAGAAAAGGTTTTGATTTTGGCGATTTTGAAATAACAAAACGTGAAATCTTGGCTAGTATTTCTATCATTGCAGTTATGATTCTGTTTGGTATTCTGATTTCTTCTAAGATTTCAGAATACCAAATGGATAAAAATGAAATTTACAACAAGGCTGTTAAGATAGAAAGTCAAGAAATGTTCCAATACGGAATGGATACAAATGTTGGTAATGCGTTTGTATATGGTGATTTAAAAGCTGTAGATACAGTTACATATCCTGAAATTGGTGGAGAATATATGTATGTAGAAAAAGTCAAAGAGCGATATACGATGCATACAAGAGTTGTTACATATACAACGGGTAGTGGAAAAACAAGACAAACTCATACAAGAACAGAAACATATTGGACTTGGGATAAAGTTGGAAGCGAAAATATTAAATGTAAAGAAGTATCATTCTGTGGAGTGAATTTTGCAAGTAATAAGATTGATTTACCTGGTACTGATTATATTGACACAATTAAAGAGTCAAGTAATGTGAGGTATAAGTATTATGGTGTAGGCACTAAATATAAAGGAACAATTTTTACAGATTTGAGAGATAAAACTATTTCTGATAACACATCATTTTATAATAATTTGACTATTGACGAGACAATAGAGAGGCTAGAATCTGATTTCCCAATTATTATTTTCTGGATTTTTTGGATTATTTTAATTGGTGGAATGGTATTTGGATTCTATTATTTGGATAATAGATGGTTGGATTAGCAAGAATTTTTTCTTTCCTTTGGACAGATTGGGGGTGTGAATATGTATCAAGAATTAAAAGGTAATGAAAATTTTTCAGATAAATACGCAACGTGGATTATAGCATATTGTTTAGATACAGATTCATTTTTTGCAACAAATAAAAGACATTTCTTTTGGGAATATAATGACGAATTCCAATGCGAAAACGATGCGGTTAATTATTTCAGAAACCATTTGGACGAATTTAGAGATGCTAGGAAAGAAATATTGAGTCATTGTGGTGGATGGAGCATTGATAAGGATTTGTTTTTAGAAAATACGAAAGAAAGGTTTTCAAATGCAAATAGGAGAATAACAGTATGAAAGCATATTTAGTAGAACGACCTGCAAGAGATTGGTGTCAAGATTACGCAATGGTAATTATCGCACAAGATGAAAGACATGCTGAAAGAAAAGCAAGAGTAAGTTCAGATGACTTTAAGAAGTGTCAAGAGATTACCATTACAGAAATTGATATGAATGAAGAACAGTGTATTTTAACAGCAAATACAGGTGCATAGGAGAATAACATTATGAAGGGCAAATATAAAAGCTGTGACATATAGTAGAACGAGGTGATTAATATTTCAGAGCTACATGATAAATTTGAAAAAATAAGTAATGCTACAAAAGTCTTAATAGTTGGTAAACAGATAGATGTCATAGGGAAAATGATAAGTGCAATAGCAGAAGCTCAAACACAAAATGAACTTGAACAAAAATATAAAGACTTAGGCATACAGGTACAAGAAGATCCAATTGCAAAGCTTCTTGGAACAATTAATGAAATGTATTTTGGCGGTAATTTTCCTATTGAATGCCTTGAATCTCCGAAACAAGATATACCTACTCTTAAGAAGAGAATAAAGTATTGTAAGAATCCTATGGAGAAAAAGAAATTAGAACAGGAACTAAATGCTTTATATAAGGAACATAAAAGAAATAGGAGAACTACTGTATGAAGGGTAAATATAAAGGCTGTGACATAGAAGTAGGACTAGATAGCTCAGGTTTCTTAACCTTTGCAGTGTTCGATAATGGATACGAAGTGGCAAGTGGATTTTCTGATAGTAGTGATTCTGTAAGAGATTATTTTAGTTATATGAAAAGCGTAGTAGATAACTATAAAGAACATCCAGAAGATTACGAATAGGAGAAGTAAAATGAGATTAATTGAGGCAGACAAGTTGAGTTTTCATTGCAACTATGAAGGTGATTGTTCAGGAGATATATCACACTGTCAAGAGTGTAGCAATTATGTGTTAGATTATAGAGATATAAAAGACCAACCAACAGCTTATTATATTGATGGTGTTGTAGGGCAGTTGAAAACGGACTCTTCTGTAAAACTGTATGGAAGTGGCAACAGCAATAATTATCTTATTCCTCTTGAAAAGGCGATTGAGATAGTAAAGGCAGGTGGAACATGTCAATAGGTGATGGAAGAAAAACTTATTCGGACAGCACATTAAAATCTATGACAAAAGATGAGTTGATTGAAGTTATTCGCTGCTTGGAAAATAATCTCAGAAATGCTCACGAGACAAATGATATCCAGTATGAGAATTGTAAGATGTTACTTGTTGAAAATGGAGTGATTGAAGACGAATATAAGAAGAAAATTGATGAACAGACAGAAGCTTGGATTAAAAGCAGGATTGACATTACCAAAATCAGAAAAAAGAAGAATTGATGAGAATGTCGCAATTGAGAGAATAAATAAGAGGGTGTATTATGAAAATTATAGCAGGTAATTATTTCGGCAAAAATATTCAGTTTGTGTGTCGATGCTGCAACTGTGTATAATGAAATTGAATCAAAGGATGATTGGAATGTTCGAATGATATTTCCTAACTATTGTAGTTTTAAATATAAAGTTCCTGAATATGAAGTAGCTTGTCCTAACTGTGGTCATAGAGAATATCTTGGTTGTGATCAAGATGACTTAATAGGAACTGAATTTGAAAATTTGCATTGTCCTTGGATTCCATTATTAAAGAAGAGAGAAGATTGGAATAAACGATATAGAATTGAACCAATAAGAGAATAAATATTTGTGAGGTGAACAGATGAGAGCGTATAAATGTGATATTTGTGGTAAGTATTGTGAGGATTGTCATAATGTATATGGCAATATTTCAATACAAACAAACAAGAATAATCCTAAGAAGATAAAAAATGTAAATGAATTATGTGATAACTGTTTTGAAGATTTGAAGAAATATGTGCAAAATAAATATTTTGAGTACATGGATAAATATTCAGAGTAAAGATTCGTTTCTTTTGAAAATGTGGAGGTAAAAATGGAGAAATTTTATATTGTAACAAATGAGAAATTTCTAAAAGAGATTAATGATTATAGAAAACATGGAGAAGAAAGAAGAATAATAGCAAATAATTTTTTCGAGGATAAAGGCATTGCTGGAAAAGAATATTATATTAGCGGAGATGGATCTGTAAATCGTCCATTTAAAGAATATGAGAAGCATGATATCAGATTATATATTACCGATTGTGATGAAAATAATCAGAAATTTGGTAAAGAGTTACTGAAACCAACTAAGCTGTTTTGCGATTCTGATGTGTTAATGAGGAAATTTAGAGCTAACAGTAAGACTTTAAAAGAGTTTCAAGACTTATGTATTGAAAAGAATATTGTTATTAACAATCATCCCATTCGAGTAGGAGATTATTTCAAGGAATTGCATTTAGGTGGGTATTCAGTTTCAAGGTTTGAGTATGAGAATAAGTTATATTTAAATATTTCTACAACAAAATATGAAACTATTACACCAGACGATGATACAGGTTTTACAGAAATTAAAGGCAGCGAATTTTATAAAGCACTTGAAGAATTTGAATCGAAGAATGGGTAAATATCGTTTCTTTTAGAAATAATTTTGTACAAAGAAAGGAGAAGAAAATAGATTGAACAGTAGTATTTTTGTTCCTAAAACGATAAATGTTGGATATCAAAATCGTTCAGGAACTTACACAGGGAAACTTGCCTATGTCATTTACTATGACGAAAAAGGCAAGTTGCGAAAAGAAGCATCATGGAATAGTTGGCGTGATGATAAAATTCCGAATGATGAATTTGACAATATTCCAACAGAAGGATTTGTACTAAATAAAAAAGCTGGTGATTACTCTACAGGATGGGATCATAGACATGCTTATTGTAGAGTATATGATCCAAGAGGATTTGAGTTTGAAATTACCATTGAAAATTTATTATACATTCTAGAAAATGCGAATTGTATCAAAGGTAAGGGACTTGAAGGAGAATTTATATATGGATGGGATGGTAAGGATTTAGTTCTTATGCCAGTTGAATCGCCTGATTATAAAGAGATTAGTGAGTTTAATAAGATTGTCCATAATAACGAATGTATTAAAGCAAAAGACCTTATTATAGGTGCTACATATTTAACCAAAGATAATGAAAATTGGATTTATATGGGTAAATTTGATGTCTATGATAGATATGGAAATTGGGAAAATAAAGGTAAACATTTTTGGTTTTACAAAGGTAGTTATTTTGAACATTATAGGTCGATGCCAAAGAATAAATTTATTAAATGTGTTGATGATAAGTGTAACGAAAAGTATGCAAACATTTTTGATAAATTGGAAGGAAATCCTGAGTATTCTCCGTATGATAGTAGCAAAAATGAGTATAAATACTTTACACTTGATGAATTTAAGAAAGAGCATAGTGATTATTGGAGAAGAAATCAGTTTATCAGTGAATATTACATAAAAGGAAATAAATGTGTATTTGATTTTCGTAAACAGAATAATGATTTGTATATCATTCGTAAAGAACAGAGATTGAATAATTATTGGAATACATATATAGACTATGTAGAAGTAACAGACATATTTCCTATTACATCTAAAATGGTTAAGTCAAACCGATATCCATATAACGACATAGAAGAAAAACATATGATCCCTGTTACGATAGAACAAATTTTTGAAACAATGAAGCCAATGTATATTCAAAAATATTTAGCAAATGGTAGAGAATATAAAAAGGAGTACGAAATTAAATGAGTAAAAATGATGATAGAATTATAGAATTAAAGAAACAGATTGAGACAAAGAAGAAATCAATTTCTGAGAAGAAGGTTAGGTTTATTCCTGAAACAAATTGTGTTCTTAATATGGATGGTATGACAATTAATCTCAATGTATGTTCAGACGATGCATTGTTGCTACTTTTAATTAGATTGAATTCATATTTAATGTCTGCTAAGGATCTTAATATGACTGATTTTGAAATTTCAGGATACAGTGTGACAGCATGGATTAAAGATATTAAGAGTAAGTTAGAGGTATCTGGTCTGAAGAAAGAAGAGTCCGACTTGAAGAAAATGGAGAGCAAGTTGGACAAGTTGCTTTCTGATGATAAGAAAACAGAGTTGGAAATTGATGAGATTGCTGCTCTATTGAAGTAAAAGAGAGAATAATACAATAGGTAGTATATTTCATAAAAATACATACTATATATAGTAGATGTATAATTTTAAACTACTATATATAGTAATAAAATAGACAAGAAATATCGGTTTCCTTGGGAGGTAAAAATGAGAATAGAAGAAATTGCTTTAAGACAAGAAGCAAGACAAATGTTATGTGAAGCTGGTTTAAATAAAGAGGAACTTAAAGAACTGGTATTGAAAGATATAGATGATAAAGTAATTCAAGCGATTGAAAGTAAAATCAAGGGTATTGATTTCGAACAAATGATTATTGATAGAGTCGATAAAGCTTTAACCAAAGCAGTCAATGATATTGTTCGAAAAGAAGTAGAGGGATATTTTTATAACAGAAGGCTCAACATTCGTGCAACTGCTTCATTCGAAGAATAAAAAATCGCAGTAACTTCGGTTTCCTTTGGAGGTAACAAGTGTTTAATACTGATGAATTGGTTATAGAAAAAATACAGAATTGTGAATTATGGGCAGATGTTCCTCGCTATGAAAAGTTAGATATTATACATTGTTTGTTGTGCTTAATTCCTAATCCTTATGATTCGATAAGAGAATATTTAAAAAGGAGGAAAGAGCATAACAAACGATATAAAGAATTTTGGTCTAATGCAGATAAAGTAACTTTCAATGATGATAGAAGTATGTACAGAGCTGCACTTATGACAAAATTAGCAGATGAATAAATATGTAGGAGTGTGAAAAATGGACATCAAATACATAGATGGTGCATATCAAATTGCAATATCAGACTTGCAATATACAATTGGTTGCGACAATGTAATGAAATGTAAGCAGAGATTTTTAGATATAATGTCAAAAGAATTTGACAAAGTTGTGAATGAAAAACTTGGTGATTATGGTTTCTACAAGGAGAATAAGTAAATGAGTTGTAAATATCCAAAAGAAAGTAGAATGCATTATGCATGTATTCTATGCGATGAAAAGAATGTATGTAAAGATACGATTACTTCTTTACCTTTAACAGACTCTAACATTCCTATACCAGAAGTTCAGTCACCAAAGAATGTTATTCCGTCTGTATCAGAAGCAAATAAGATGACAAACAATGCAATTGATAGTTGCACTACACAGCAATTAGCAGAGTTATCAAAATTGATTAGAGATGCGATTGCAGATGGTGAATTTTCAATTAGTGAAGATGGTTGTTTAAAACCTGAAACACGAAAGAAATTAGAAGAACTTGGTTATAAAGTCGAGACTGGTACTCAGTACAATGAGTCATATTACAGTATTAGTTGGAGAGAAACGAAGTAAAGGAGATTTTAAAATGATGAATTTTGGACAGGCAATTGAAGCTTTAAAGAACGGTAAAAAGATAGCAAGAGTTGGATGGAATGGTAAGGGGATGTTTTTGTATATGACAACAGGAAGTGTTGTTCATTTAGATGAAATGAAACCAGAAACAGCAAATTATTTAAGAAGTTTTTGTAAAGATAAAGGCATGGACGAAATTGAAATTTGCTCACATATTGATATGAAGACAGCAGACAATAAGTTAGTTATTGGGTGGCTTGCAAGTCAGACAGATATGTTTGCAGAAGATTGGAAAGTGGTAGAGTAAAATAAGATACTATATATAGTGATAAAAGTACCAATAAATTTCGATTTCTTTTGGAGAATATACATAAGGAGGATTGATACATACGAATTTAGTACAAGCATTAGAAAAGCAGATTAGGTTCTGTGAACAATATGAGAGATATAAATGTGGAGTATTCGTAAGAACACAAATTCAACGTGAGATTGCAGCGAAATGTATTTCCAATTTATTGTCATCTTCTGTACAAGTTCAGCACAGAGCTAGTAGTCATGAGACAAGATTTTGGTGGGAGAACGGAAGTTGTATTACGGTTCTTCAAGTTAGTGATTATGTGCGAGGACATAAATTTAATGGTGTCGTAATTGATGGTGAAATTGATAGAGATGTTGTTAATTATTCAATTATGCCATATTTAACAACCATTACATACAATATCGAAGATAAACGAATAGAAAATTTTGACAATGTTGAAGAAAGAGTATTTGTTGTAGATATTAAATGCAAAGATATTAAGGAGTCAGAATTAGCTCAAATTATAAAGCCACTTGTTTATTGTTCTAGTAAAATTGATTTCTCAGAAATGAGACGATATGACGAAGTATTAAGAAATGCAATAACAGTCGGTAAAGAATTGGGTTTATTTAAGAAGGAGAATAAAAGTATGTTTAATAATTATACAGCAGCTTTTAGAGTTGCACAGGTAGGAACAGATAAGATTTATATTTACAATGCGATTGGTATTCCAAAGGAGAATATTAAATATGAGACAGAGTTTGTTAATAGAACTAAGGAAACTTATTTAAATATCAAAGGCGAATATAAAGTTGAAGGTATTGGATTTGAGAATGAAATTGATATTCATTTACTAATTGATACTGATGTATATGATAAGTATGAAGTTGATTTCCATGATGGTCTTGTTTTTGTGTTTTTACATGAGATTATCAATGAGAAGCCTGTTTTAGAGGATGTTTCAGGTGAAAAATAAAACACAAGAATCTGACATTTCTTGGTTTGGAGGTGAAATTATTAAAGTTATTATTGATTTTATTCTGAATATTTTACATAAAATTTTATGGTTGTTAGGAATAATTGTAATATCTTTTGCTATTTTTATTGGTATTTCGTGGTTGATGGACGATTTAAATTGGTACGAATATCAATCAGACTACTACAAGGAAGGTACTGTTATAGATAAGACAACTATTGGTCATCAAGTTGGATATGAAATGTATTTAACAGTTGAATTTGATGATGGGACAGTTTGCACTTATCGACCACAAGGCAGAAGTGATTATCCAAATGATAATTTATTCAAACAATTAGCGGTTGGAAAAACTTATAATTTTAGAATTGGCAAGTTTATTAACAATCATTATGGACGAAAGAAAAATGAAAAAGTAGAGAATATTATATCAGCAACAATAGTTAATGAATCACAATAAATTTAAGGAGACTATATGAATATTTTGAAGAAAATATTTTGTAGACATAAGAATAATGAAATTGTTTGTTGGCATTGGACTCATGGGCAGAATACTAATGAGATTAGATTTTTGGAAATTCAGAAAAAATGTAAAGATTGTGGAAAATATCATTTCAGCTACATAAAAGATTGGAATCAGTGTGATAAATTTATTGCAAAATATCCAAATAAAGAATGGTCTGATGTTTGCAAACCAGTTTTGAATTAAATAATTTGGAGAATATTATTATGGAATATACAAGAGGTCGTAGGGCATTTCTTAATTTGATACGAGATCCAGTAGATAATTACATAGAACATAAAGATGAAATCGAAGAAGTTCTAGTTCCACGAAATAAAATATCTAAAGTAGATACAGACCAATGGTTATATATTAGTTCGGCTTGGCGAGATAAAAATTATGTAAGAGCAGTTGAAATTTGTAAGGGTAGTAAAATTTACAGTACGGATGAAAATGACTTATATGAATTAGACAAAGAATTGAATGAACTTGGATTTAAGACAAGAATTGGTAGAAATTGCGATACAGGAACTTTAAGTATTGCAGTCTTGGAAGAACCTGAAAAAGAGAATATATAGTTGAAGAAGGTGAGAAAATGCTAAAGAATATTGAAAATATTATAATTTCAGTAACAACAGATGACGAAAAATTAGAGGCTCTAAAACAATATGAAGACGATATCAAAACAGCGAAAGACATTATCAATGGCAAACTTACATATTGCGAGGAGTGCAAGGACTATTATCTTACAAAATCTTTCTTTCCAGAGAAAGAAACTATTCCTACAAAGATTTGTGTGTATGAAGATCCGATTAATTCAGGTGGTAACGATTATGTAGATGGATATGCTGATATTTTATATAGTGTTTGTCCTAAAGGTCATAAGCATGTAGTTGATAGAAAAGAGAGAAAAAAATAAAAGTAAGAGGTGAGAATGTGATTCAAGTAATTGAGTCAAATTTGAGTATTGACAAAGATGACACAATAAGAGATCATCCGTCACAAATTGTTGAAGTTGAAGATTGGGATACATATTGCAAAGCATTTGAAGAATATAATGGTGAAGCTGTTCATTTTAAGTCAAAGTCTATGCGTGGTTACAGTATCTTATCGAATTGCACAATGACAGATTTGATGTATGATGACATTCATTTATCTTGTATGATCTTACACCAATCAGGTTTTATTACGAAGAAACTTGCATATAGAATTGTTTTATAATCTATGATTCATTCGAATCACAATTTCCAATAAAAATAAAAATCGAATAGAGAATAAACATATAGGGAGTGGGGAAATGGATAAAAGTTTTATACATGAATTTAACGTATTTGAAGTAAGAAATACTAAAAAATGTAGATGTAAAATTTGTGATAAAGAATTAAGTAATGAAAAGATCATATATCTAAAATCGTTCAGATTACAAAGTCAGCCATTCCATATATGTATTTCTTGTTGGAAGAAATTAAATATATTGGTTGAAGAAAGTTTGTCTTAAATAAATTTATAAAACAGGAGAATAAGTAAGTGAAGTAGTTCAGTGTAAATCACTGTTTCTTTTGAAAATTTTAGGAGGTGAGAATATGAAGTGTCCGAATTGCAATAAAGAAATGGATAATAAAACCTATTGTAAAATGGAAGGGTTTTATCATTGGGAAGATGAAGAGACTTATTATCAGAAAGTTGAACATAAAAAATTTGTTTGTAAGTCCTGTAAAATTACATATTTGGATGGTGAATGGAAGATTCCTGAGAAATATAATCCAACGGAAAAACAGGAAAAGACAATATTATTCATCAACAATCACTTAGGCATGGATATTCAACCTCTTACGAAACATCAATGCTGGTTAGATATTGGTAAGTATTTTGAAAGAGCTAAGAGAACTCCATTACATGATGACCAATATTATATTGATATGCAAGAGTATTGCGGTATGGATGAAAGTGATTTTTGTTAAATCATCTTGTTTTTAGATAATATCTAATCAGTCTTGAACAAATCAGTTCAAAAATTCCAAAACAGAATGTCACGAATAATATATAAAAATCGAGACAAAACAAGAGAATATATAAGTGAGGTGATATAAATAGAGATATTAGCAGAAACAGATTATCAAGACCTTTATAGAATATCTGATGGAGTATTACTTGTAATTAACAAATTCAAGAGCATTGAATATCCGTCTGAACCTTATTTTCATGTATATACAAGTGATGCAAAGTACAAATTATATAATAAAGGTTGTCAAAAGTGGTTAAAGGTTTTGAAAGAAGATTACAAAGATAAGTACCATGATATTATTGTTCCAAAGGGAACAGTATTATATATGGATTATCCAGTAGAGTCAACAAGCAATAAAGCTGATTGGACTTATGAAATAAAGACAACTGCTTCTTGTTTAGGTGGAGACTTCGCAACCACAGAGAATATGTTAAATACAATACTAAATATTATGAACAACAAAGTAAGTTCTTAGTCTTGAACAATTCAGTTTAAAATTTCCAAATGTAAAATAGAGAATATATGAATAGAGGTGATATGCATAGAAGTAATTGAAACAAATCTAATCATTGATGAAAATAATATCATCAGAGATCATCAGTCAAGAGTAGTTGAGGCAGACAGTTGGGATACTTATTGTGATGCACATAAGAATTATAATGGTAAGGCAGTTTTCTTCAAGTCAAAAGTTATGAAAGGAAACAGTATCCAATCTAATTGTAAAATTTCAAATCTGGAATATGATGAAATGCATTTGTCTTGTAACATAACGAAATTAAAAGATAATGGAGAAGAAATCTTTACAGATAAAAGATTGGCATATCGAATAGTTGATCCGACTTAATCAAGTCAAAATTTCCAAAATAAATAACTGAACAGCGAATAAAAATATGGGTGGTGAAACAGCATACCCTTGGGTTTTTACACTCAAAAATCACTGTTTATGGATAAATTTTCATATAGATTTACTTCCATGTTCCGTCCTGAGTGGGCGTTTATATATAAGTTATCAAAAATTATTTACATATAAGGAGGATTCATTTAATGAATTTTGAAATGACAGGAAAATTAAGCATCGGTAAGGAGAGTGAAAAGTTTCATCCTTATCAGGAAAAGCAGTTTGATTCTGGTTGGGTACGCAAGCAGTTAATGTTTAATGTAGCTTGCGGAGACAACAGACATATGATGACTGTTACATCAGGTGCTTTTGCGGATGGTCATGGTGATGTGTACACATTTTCTAAGAGTGGTGTAGATGAAAATGGTAATAAGGTTAAGGGTGAATCATTAAAGATTCCATTTAAGGAGAGACTTACATCATCAAAATTAGCAGAAGTTGCAGAGTTCAAGAAGTTCATCTTTGATCTTGAAAAGCCAGGTCGTAGATATAAACTTGAAAAGGCTGCTGAAAAGGTTAAGGAAGGAACAAACCTTACTAATGAAGAGTTAAAAGAGATTGGTCTTGAGAATGAAGCAGATGTAAATGCGGAGCTTGAAAAGAGTAACAAAAGAAGACATGAATTTATTTCAGAATGGGATTTCATCGACTTTATTAAGAAGGTTATTGATAGCGGAGAGTATTCTGATAAGAAGTTTTTCATTCGTGGAAATGGCGAGTATCAGTATTCAGACAAAAATCAGAGAGTTTATGAATCATATGTTCCTAATCGTATTTATCTCGCAGCAGACGATGCAGAAGAGAGTTCAACAGCTACAATTAATGTCTTATTTAACTCAGAGAGTTTAGATGACATGAGTGTAGAAGAGAAGGGTAAGTATTATGTGAATGGATACATGATGGAATATGACAATAATCGTAAGGGTAATATTGCTGTGCCAGTTACAATTACAATTCCAGTTCCTTCAGATGATACGGATGAAAAGGCTAAGAAGAGAGCAGAGTCAATCAAGCATAAATTTATTGTTGATGATGATACGTTCAAGGAATATGGTGCAGTTGTTAATATGCTTAATGGTGCTCAGAAGACAGAGATTACAGAGGACATGCTTACTGATGAACAGAAGGATGACTTAGAGTGTGGTCTTATTACTATGGATGATATTCGTGCAGAACTTGGTGGAAGTGTATATGGTGAAAGAATTAGAGAGTATCAGTTCTTAAAGCCAGCAAAGGGATTCACTAAGGGCAGACAGGACACGGTATATACAGAAGATGATATGGTAATTAAGCCACTTGAAGAGGAGCTTCCAGAAGGAACAGAAGACCTCTTTGAAGATGACGATGATGAACTTTAAAAGAGATGAGGGCAAATGCCCCTCTCTCGATAATAACAAATAAAAATATGATTATTTAAAAGGAGATATACATATGGCATTTCAGAAACCAACAATTAATGTAATTAAACCAGATATTAAGAACTTATCAATCTATCTTAGGAGTACAAAGAAATTCGGCAAGTCAACTTTATTTAGAGATGTAATTCTTGAAAAGTATGGAGATCCATCAAGAGGTTTGCTTGTAGGTTGTGGAAATGAGAAAGGCTATAAGATGCTTGATAATCTGAACGCTACTCAGGTTAAGACATATAAGGATTTACAGGAATTAGCTGATTGGTTAATTAACGAGAAGGGTAAGGAACACAACATTGAAATGGTAGCTTTTGATACTGGTGATGAGCTTGCACTTATTGCAGATACAGAAACTATTCGTCAAAGCAATGTTGAAAATCCTAGCAAGAAGTGTAAGTCAATTAAGGCTGCATTTGGTGGATATACAGCAGGAGAGAAGTATTCTGCAAATGATATTATTAAGCCTTATATGACAAAGCTTGAAGATGCAGGTTTTGGTGTATGGGTAATTGCACATACTAAATTTAAGACAATCAAGGAAAAGGGTGGTCTTGAAGAGGATGGATATATGCAGTTATCTTCAAATATGGGAGCAGATTATGAAGCTGCTTTTGGTGACATTTTTGATGTAACTCTTACAGGTGTTATTGATCGTGACCTTGAAGAAAAGAAAGTTGGGGATAAAGTAAAGAAGTATGCAACAGATACAGTTCGTAAACTTTATTTTAGAGGAACAACACTTATTGATGCAGGTGGACGTTTTGCAGATGGTGCAGTGCCAGAATACATGGTATTTGATAAGCCTAATATGGCGGCTGATTTTATTAGAGTAGTCGAGGAAGGTATGGAAAAGTCAAAGTCTACTATCGGTAAGAAGTCTACTCCTAAGAAGACAACGCCAGTTAAGGAAGAAAAGGTTACTGAACCTGATCCTATTGAGGAAGACGATATTGATGATATCGACACACCAGTAGAGGATACAATTGAAGAGACAACAGAGACTTCTGCATATCCAGATGATTTAGATGCTGTTATTCGTAAGATGTATAAGGAGTGCAAAGACGCAAAACTCAAGGCTTCTGTTAAGAATGTAATTGCTGAGTATGGTAAGCTCAACGATGTTGATGAGGACGGATTAAAGAGAATCTACGACATGATGAACTAAAAGGAGTACACATGCTGGTTAAATGCAGACTGTGTGGTACTAAAGTAGATAGAAATGAAGCATTCAAAGTGGTAGTAGGTGACAAGAACACCTACTATTGCAATGAAGCTGAATATCAGAAAGTATTGCACGAAAAGGAAATAAAAGACAATACATATGAATGTATTAATCAGATATTTGGATATAAAGTTTTGAATTCTGCTTTGTTCAAAGAGATAAATCTTTTATTGGATGTGTATTCTTATGAACATATTTTGGCATATCTAACAGAGAATAAGGAATATATAACAAGGGTTCTTGAAAAGGATTTTGTAAGTGAATATGCAAAAATTCGGTATTTTGCTGCGATACTTAAAAATAATTTGGCTGACTTTAGAATGAAAGAGCCTGAAAACCCGAGAGAAGTTGAAGTTGATATGCCAATTATGCATTATAAGAGAAGAAATAAACGTAGAAGTTTATCTGAAATTGAAGAAAGCGTAGGTGATTAACATAAGTGAATTTATTACAGGCGTAAAAGAGAAATATCCTGCTCAATTGTTAAAAGGTAGAATTGAGTACGAAGGTAATGTTATCAGTTGTTTTTTCAAGGATATGCTTCTACTTGATGATACAACATTTGAACAAAAAGATTTTATTACAGCAGATGGTCTTTTTTATTTTTCATTGTTGAAAAATCTGAGAAAGAAAGGTTTTTATTCCTTAGATGAAATAACTATTTTATCAAATATAAACGAAGAAGTTATTGAGAAATTTGAGGATAAGGGTGGTTGGGATACAATTCAACACCAAATTGATATTATCAATACTCAGAATTTTGATACATATATAGATATTCTTTATAGGGAGAATATTATGTTGAATATGTATAAGGATGGTTTCAATCTTTTGCAGGAAATAACTGTAGGAGATAAAAAGGTAATACCTTTGAAATTGTTCAGAAAGATGACTGCTGAAGAAGTAACAGATTGGTATGAAGCTCGTATATCTAGTTATGGAACTGGTTATAGCAGTAAAATACTTGAAGAGGAAGAAATTGATTTTGATGATGAATTCATAGAGTCTTGTAAAGATGGCGAAGAAAATGGTGTACCATTTGATATTGCTGGCTATGATAAAAATGGTGAAGAGATGAACTGTTTTCCATTTTTATCACGACAGATTATGGGATTGCTTGAAGGAACACTTACAATGATGGGTGGATTCTCAAGTGCTGGTAAATCTACTTGGTGGATTACAATTCTTATGGCACTTCTGCATTATGATCGAAAAATTCTTATTATCTCCAATGAGGAGAATATCAAAAAATTCAAGATTAAATTCATGGTTTGGTTGCTTGGAAAGCGTAATAGATATTTTAAACTCACAAAAAAGAAAATGGCATCTGGCGATATTAATGCTGAAAGCAGAGAACAGTTAACAGATGTACAGAAATTTTGGAGAGAGAATTATAAGGGCAGAGTTAAATTTATTTCTATTAACGATGCTGACATGCGAGTTGTAAAGAAAAAAATTCGTGAGAATGTATTGAGATATGGATATGACACTGTATTATATGACACATTTAAGATACAAGAGGGAGATTTTTCATCTGCAAGACAAGATTTATCTCTTGTAAGAGATAGTCGTGAATTAGATAAATTAGCAAAAAAATATAATCTGATTATGCTTGCTTCTGTGCAATTAGCAGAATATATGAAAGGAAAATTATTCTTGGATGCAAGTTGCCTAAGTAATGCTAAACAGATTAAGGAAATATTGGAAAATCTATTTCTGATGAGAACTGTATACGCAGAGGAATTGGATGAAAAGAGTAAATTCTATTGTCGTCCATTCCGATTAAAAAAGGTCAATGATAAATGGATAGAAGAAGAGTATAAACCTGATCCTAATGCCGTATGGCGTATGGTTTTTGTTGAAAAAACAAGAAATGGCAACAATTCCAGTGATACAGGTGTTGCTTATCTTTTGAAGTTTTCAGGCGACCATTGCATTTTCAGAGAGACTTGTCAGTGCAGACCTCGACATGGAGAAATAAAATAATAACTTTTGGAGTGATATATGTTAGCAGATATTAAGAAAGAACTGATAAATCACCCAGATAAGCTTAAAGATGTGTTAGAACATTTTGGCTATTGTAACATAGTAATTCGTCCTAAATATATATCTTTTGGACGAGATGAAAGGTCATCAAAGAAAAGTATAGTAATCAATCTTGAAAATAACGAGTATTTATACACCATTGATTATGCGAGAAATATAAGAAAAGATATTTTTTCATATATTATCGAGCAAAGAAAAGTTGAATTTATAGATGTCCTTAATGAAGTAAGACATGCATTAGGGATTACAGATTATTATGATTTTTTTGATAATAAAGGAATTTTTGGAGGATTTTATGAAAAGATTAGAAAGCGAAGAACTAATAAAGTCAATACATATGATGATTCCATTTTAGATTGCTATGTTAATTGTGGGAATACAAGGTTTCTTGCTGATAATATATCACTTCTTTCACAAAAATTTTTTAACATAAAGTACGATGTAGAATCACAAGGAATTGTTATCCCCATAAGAAATCAATTTGGACAGTTAATGGGTGTTAAGGAACGATTCAATTATGATGTTCCTGATGGTGAAATGAAATATTTTTATGCTGTTCCTTGCAGCATGAGCCAAACATTATTTGGATATTCTCAGAACTATGAATTTTTAGTAGATAATACTATCTATATCTTTGAAGCTGAGAAGAGTTGTATGCAGTGCTATTCATACGGAATAAGAAATTGTATATCTCTTGGAAGCGGATCTATTTCTATTCAACAAGTCAAAATGCTTCTTGAATTAAATCCCAAACGAATAATCTTCCTACATGATGTAGGATATGGACTTGAAAATATTATGAGAAATATTGATATGGTCAAAAATTATTCAAGATTCACAGAAGTTGAACTTGGATATTGGAGTTATTTTGGTCGAGGATATAAAAATAAAGTTTCGCCATCTGATTTAGGAAAAGAGTGTTTAGAAAATATTTTACAAAATGAGATAACAATGATTGGAGATGAGGATGACGAAGACGAATTATGAAATATTAAACGATTGTCGTGGGATGTATGAAGATGAAGTATTTGATACGATTCTTAATCAAAGAGGGGTTGAAAATGTTGAACATTTCTTAAATCCAACAGAAAAAGATTTATTACCATTAGATTCATTACTTCGTATAGATGAAGCATATCAAAGAGTAGACTCTTCAATTACAAACAATGAATGTATAGGAATTTTGTTTGATACTGATTTAGATGGTATTACGTCTGGAACAGAAATGACAAGATATCTAAGACATTTTACTACAAACATTAAGACCTACATAGATGAAGGCAAGATGCATGGTTTGATAGGACAAGATTTAGCTCAGTTCAATGGGATTGATTTGTTGATTATTGTAGATAGCTTAGATAAAGATGTCTCTCAATATAAAAAACTGAAAGAGATGGGAATAGATACAATTATCCTTGATCATCATGCAATTAAAAAGAATGAACCGTATGATGAAGTTTCAATTTTAGTATCTTCACAAAGAAATTATGAGAATCCACAGTTATCGGGAGCAGGTGTTGTATGGAAGTTTTGCAAATATCTTGATGAGCAATATATTACAGATTATGCAGATGAACTTATTGATTTAGCAGCTTGTGGAATCGTTGGAGATATGATGGATATGACTGTTATGGAGAATAGATATATTGTCTCGAAGGGATTGGAGAAAATATATAATCCAGCAGTTAAGAAGATAGTTGGTGGATTTGAATTTAACAGTACAGCTATTGCTTTTAGTGTCGCTCCTATTGTAAATGCAAGTAACCGTATGGGTAAGAATGATGTGGCTATGAAAGCCTTTTTGGAAAATGAAAATAAGCAAGTATTGGCTTATGTAAAGGAATTAAAAAAATGTAAGGAAGATCAGAATGTTGAAGTTGATAGATTGTTACCAGATGTATTGGAACAATGCAATTCGCAATCAGATAAAAAAATGATTATTACATATATAAATACTCCATATGGTATCAGTGGTTTGTTGAGTAATAAATTACTAGAAAAGTATCAAAAGCCAATCCTTGTATTGAAAGATACAGGAGAAAATTACTCTGGTTCTATGAGGGCTGTAGGAGTGGATGACTTTAGAAAAATATGTAATGAGAGTGGTTTAGCAAAATGTGATGGTCATGAACTTGCGGCAGGAATCACAATCGAAAAATCTGATATAGATAGATTTACATTATATATAGAAGAAACTCTTCCAAAATTAAATACTGATGTTTCAGTGAATGTTGATATTCGATTAGATATTTCTGATATTACTCGTAAGCTTGTGGAGAATATAAAGAAGATAGATAGAATATCTGGAACAAATTTTAAGCCAGTAAAGGTATTTATCAATGGAATAAATGAATACGAAATTGGACAAATGAGTGATTATAAACATTTGGTTGTAAAACCCAATGATTATTTACAGATTATCAAGTGGAATTTTGATGGTTCATTTGATGAAATGGAAGACCATAGTATGTTGAACGATGAATTAGAGGTTGTATGTACTCTTGATAGTGGCTTTCTGGGTAGAAAATTTGTTTTAAAAGCAGTGTGTGATGAAATTAAGGAGGTGGCTTGATATTTCGGACATTGAATTAATAAAAAAAATAATTCCTACTCTTACATTTAAGTTCCCATATTCACCAGAAGAATATGAAAAGAATCTATATCTTGAAAATTATCATTGTCATAAAGATTTTAGTAATACATCTACACCAGATTGTGCTGAATCTATTAATGCCTATGCAGAAAGAATTCATGAATTTGGTGCAAAATGTTTATATTCTGGTGAACACGGTTCGCAAGGTAATCAGTTTCAAGTATATAAGGTCGCAGAGAGTGAACATCTGAAATATATCCATTCTTCTGAGGTTTATTGGGTAAAAGATAGAAAAGAAAAAGATAGAGCAAATTGCCATATGATTATTGCAGCTAAAAATGCTGAAGGTCGTGGAGATATTAATTTTGCTTTATCAATGGCTAATATAGACGGATATTATTATAAGCCACGTATTGATTTGGAGTTACTATTTAATATTCCTAAAGATAACGTGATTGTAACATCTGCTTGTGTTGCTGGATGGAATTATGAGGATGCAGAAGATATATGGTTAAAAGTACATAAATATTTTGGTGACAATTTCTTTTTAGAAGTGCAGTATCATAATACAGACAAACAAAAGGAATTGAATAAAAAGATATTAAGAATTGCAAAAGAGCATAATATCCAGATTATTTGTGGTCTTGATAGTCATTATGTAAAAGATGAGAATTCAATCAAGCGTGATCAGATTCTTAAATATAAGAATATTAATTATCCTGACGAGGAAGGATGGTATCTTGATTATCCAGATACTAAAACTGTTATAAAAAGATTTGAAAAACAAGGAGTCTTGAATAGGGAAGAAATATATAGGGCAATTATGAATACGAATGTTTTTGTATCTGATTGTGAAGAAATTGTTCTTGATAGAAAATTTAAGATTCCCAGTGTTTATAAGAATAAAACATATAAAGAAAAATGTAAAATCTACAAAAATACTTTAAATAAAGCATATGCTAAAGAAAAGGAAAAGTCTAAAGAAAAAGCAGATGGAATTAGATATGAAGCAAAACAAGTTATGGAAGCTGGGGTTGTTGATTATTTCTTGACAAGTAAAGCTATTGTAGATGATGCAATCCAAAATGAAGGTGGTATTTTAACAACTACATCAAGAGGTAGTGCAGCTTCATTCATTACAAATAAACTTTTAGGATTAACAACTGTTGATAGATTCAATGCTGATATTCCAATTTATCCTGAAAGATTCTTAACTAAGGAACGTGTATTAGCAGGTCAGATGCCAGATATCGATCTAAATGTTGCCACACAAGAACCATTTGTTAAAGCAGCAAGGAAATTACTTGGTGAACATGGTTGTTATCCTTTGATGGCAATAGAAAAATTAAAAGAAAAAGCAGCATGGCAGTTATACGCAGGTGCAAATGATGTTAAATCTGAAGATGCCAATCAGATTTCAAAATATCTTGATGAATATAACAAAGCCTTAAAATACGCAGATGATGATGAAAAAGAAGATATCCATGTTGAAGATTACATACCAGAAGAATACATCTCTTTATTTAAACAGAGCAATGAATATCAAGGCATTACTATTAACTTAAAAGTACATGCTTGTGGACATTTTATTTTTGATGGTGATATACGAAGAGAAGTAGGACTTATAAGTGCTGTATCTGAGTCAACTGGTAAAAGAACAGTATGTGCAGCCATTGAAGGTGGTTATCTTGATGAATTTGGATATGTCAAAGAAGATTTTCTTATTGTAGATAGTGTTTATCTTACATATAAATTCTTTCACAGTATCGGTATGGAAGTTCCTACATTTGATGAACTAAGACATATGATAGACAATGATAAAAAGACATGGGATATTTATGCGAATGGTATAACCTGTTGTGTCAATCAATGTGAAAAAGAAGCCACAACTAATCGTGTGAAAAAATATAAGCCACAGAATTTGGCTGAATTAAGTAGTTTTATTGCAGCGATTAGACCTGGTTTTGCATCATTACTTAGTACATTCTTAAATCGTGAACCATATACAACAGGTGAAAAAAAGATTGATGACTTGTTATCCGACACTGCCCACTTTATGATTTATCAGGAATCTATTATGAAAGTTCTTTCATTCCTGCAATTACAAATGGGTGAAACATATGGTGTCATTAAATCTATTTCCAAGAAGAAATTAAAGGGCGAGAAGAAAGAACATTTGCTTTCTGAGTTAAATCACTCATGGAATGATGAATTTGGCAATACAGATAATTTCAAGAATGTATGGAATGTAATTGAGGATTCTGCGAGATACGCCTTTAACTCTCCACATGCCTACTCGATGGGAGGGGACTCTGCCTATCAAGCTTGGTTCAAAGCACATCACACAAAAACATTTTATGAAGTGGCTATTAACCATTATCAAGAGAAAAATAAAAAGGATAAAATTGATGCTCTTGTAAAAGAAGCTATTAAATTTTGGGGATATAAATTAGGTGATTATGAATTTGGTGCAGATAATCGAAAAGTTACAATCAATGAAGAGAATAAACTAATATATCCTAATTTATCCAGTGTTAAAGGTTTTGGTGAAGGTGTAGTTGATACTTTATATGAATTAGGACAAAAGGAATATGAAACTTTTACGGATGTTTTGACTGCATTGTTTTCTAATTCAATCAATAAAACCATTGTTAATAAACTTATTAGGATTAATTATTTTAAGAAATATGGAGATGTAAACACTCTACTTGAAATTACACGATATTATGATCTTCTTAATGGAGCAAAGCAAATTGCAAAAGATAAAGCTGAAAAGAATAATCTACCATTTAATGTTCTTGCAAAGTATGGGAATGAGACTGCAAAGCAGTTTAATAAACTTAATTCTGACAAAATTATTAATGAGTTAATTTCAAAAATTCCATATAGAGAATTGACATTAAAAGAAAGATTAGATAACCAACGAGAAGTTCTTGGCATTGTAAGTGATTCAGATCCAAAAGTAAGCAAACGTTTGTATTATGTTTCTGAATTGGATATTAAAAAATCCATAGTAAATGTTCACTTGTTTGAAATTTATAGTGGGAAAACAAGAGATGTAAAAATGTGGACAAGTCAGTATAATCGTAGCCCATTTGATTTGGGTTCTGTTCTTTATATAATTTCCCTTGAAAAGAAAAATAAAAAAGAGCCAACAGGTGAAATAAATCCACAGACAGGAAAGAAAATTTATAAGGAAGTTCCTGATAAATTCGAGTTTTGGTTGAGTAAATTTGCAATTAAGAATGATATTGAGGAGGACGAAGACGATATTTAGTAAGTATAAATACACAGATAAGGAGATGGAAGAGTTAATATCTTCCATCGTAATCCTTATAGATACTCGTGAGAAAGTAAACTCTCACATTACAGATTATTTTGATAGAAAAGAAATTTCTTATAAGAAGAAAGCTCTTAACTATGGTGATTATAGTTTCATGATTCCTGCTAACGAGAAGTTATCAATACCTCGTGATTTGTATTTTAATACCACTTGCGTAATTGAACGAAAAGCGAGTCTCGAAGAAATTAGTAACAATTTAACAAAAGAGCGTGACAGATTTGAAAAAGAATTATGTCTTGCACCAAAGACTAAGGTGTTACTAATTGAGAATGCTTCTTATGAAGACATTGCCACAGGCAATTATGATACAAAGTATAATCGGAAATCTTTTATAGCATCTATTCATAGTTTTTGGTTCAAGTATAACATTCCAGTTATGTTTATGCCAAATAACCAATATTCTGGTTTATTTATTCGTGAATATTTTGAATATTTCTTAAAGAATTACCTTCGATAGAGAGAATAATATGATAGGAGGTAATGATTAATGACAGAATATGTATTATTATCACAGGGCATTGAGATTTATAGGACAAAAGATAAAGACGAGGCTCAAGAAATGATGGACAAGAGCAACAAAGATTGGAGAGAGTATGTTGAAAGATGTATTGAAGAAGGCGACAGACCTGCCGACAATGAAGTTTTCTTAGAAGAAGAGGATATTGATAGCAGTGAAATATATCGTAGAAAAATGATAATTAACGATTTTGCAAATCAAATGAGATATGAATATGAAAATGGTATCAATATCCCAAAATTAGAGAAGGACTTTGCGTATGCATTCATTGATAAGGTCAAAAAGCGTTTGGAGAATAGATATTTAGAGGATTAAGTGTGAAATTGGAAAACTTAAAATCTTAGAATGCCCATAAATAGGGCGTTTTGGAGACTCAAAAAGCCAAGGAAAGACGGATTTCTCGTCTATCAAAATATGTGGTGGTGGAATATGTAGACACACAGGGAAGGATTCTGTAGTAGTTGTTTTTATCAACGAATCTGGTATAGGAAAGTAAGTAGTGTGAGCAGAATCATGTAGGGTGAAAATCCCTACCCACATATTTTTGAAAAAAGAAAGGAGAACAAAAAATGGAATTAGTAAATGTATGTTTATTTGCAGAAGGATATTATAGCGGATCAACTTATGAAGATAATATTTGGATTAAGAAGTCTTCATATGAAAAATTAAAAGATATTTTTCCGACAAAAATTGGTTGTGGGGAATTAGATGGTAAATTTAGTGAAGTAATGGGTAATGTTGAGATTCAAGATGATTGGCACACAGATGAAGAATACTCAAAGGCTGGCGATGCCAAACATGATGGGGATTATCTTGAATGGGAATTAGAAGAATTGTATAAGGAAAATAATCTTGATTGGAACTCAGAGCAGAAAGAAATTAAAGAGTATTTTAATAATCTTGATGTATGGGAAGATGTAACAGTTAGTATTCCATCAAGTAAGAAATCTGAACTTATGAAGTTTGTTAAGACTTTGAAGTAAGATAGAAAGAGGAAGGATTTTTATATTCATTCTGATAAAGCGGTTAAGTACGGAATTGTAGATGAAGTTTTGTAAAGAACAGAGAATAATACAGTAGCAAGAATAAACTGATCTCGTGGGGTGAATTTATGAGCAAATCAAAGAAAGAAATAAAAAAGGAATTATATGAGTATTTTTCATATATGCAGCAAGAGGATAATAAATCACTTCTGGGAGGTATGGCTTGGGACGATATTGCATGGCATATCAAATATGCAGAAGATAATGGAATATTAAGAACACAGCTAGGTTTTGATTTTCCTAAATTACTTGGATATCTGATTATTGATGATGAAACATATGAAAAGAAAAAGAGAGAATATGCTGAAAATATTGAAACTTATAACCATAATGCAGACTTATTAAAAGCTAATAAATGGAAATATAAGCTAGTCGATGATTCAGAAGAAAGCAGATTACATTTGGCTGATACATATATTCAGTATGCAGAAAATTGTAAAAAATTATTAAAAGACTTAGATGTGTACCACAAAGAATATTTGGATTATATGAAAAGTAATAAACAATAAACGACAGTTTCATCTAAGAATGCCAGAAGATGTAAACATTCTTAGATGAAAAAATAGTCATATTTGTTCTATTATGGGTTAGATTTTTCCATAATATCATGTCTTACATACATAAAACCGAGTTCAGATTCAATTAAATGGCGATAAGACGGAATTATATTATTGGTGAGTAGATTGTTAAAATATTCTATTTTTTCTGGATCATTGTCTTCAACAAAAGTTGTTCCATATGTAGAAATGACTAAATATCCAACACATAATATTGTTTCGTTTTTCATAAATGTCATTTTATAACTTGCAATAGAGCCAAGTGTTGAATAGCGTTTATCATTTTCACTTATCCAATAATGTCCTTCTTTAACGAGATTTTCTTTATTATTTTCAAAATGAGATGAAAGATTATTGGTTATTATATAGTTAAAATATGAGTGGAAATTATCATCCATAATAAAATTATTTAAGTCGTTATTTATTGTACTATTTTTTCTTGTTATCCATTGCCAGTTTGAATTGTTCTCTGGATATTGATATATAAATGAAACAGAAAATGAGCTTAATACAATTTCGGTAATATTGGATATTAATAATTTTATGTTTGAACAAATTTGTTCTACAAATTCATGAGGGTTATATAATAGTACATCTTTTTTATAATCAGGGAGGATGTCTACTTTTAATAAATTTCTTTTAATCTTTTCTACCTCTATGGTACTATTAAGAATTTTTTGAGACATTTTGTATTTTTGATAATTGTCTAAATCATCATGTAGTTTTTGATTATTTCTTTCTTCTTTTAAAGATAAAGTAACTACTTGATAAATGATAAAAATAATGGCAATTATAATAAAAACTATCTTAGAAGTTTCATTAAACACTGCTAAATTGTCAATTAAAGGAAAAATAGTTGCTGGAACAACTGTAAAGAAAATGTTTTTGATTACCAATTTATGATTTTTTAATTTATTCATATGTATATACCCCCTTATGTAAAATATAAAACATATATAAAAAGATTGCAAGCAGAAGATTTATTTAATATAAAATCCTAAAATGAAATTTTAAATTCCACAGATTCCAATCGCTTTTTAATGTGGTGTTAGATTATATCTATTATCCGTGGGCGATTTACATGTTATTAAAGTAACAAAAAAGGAGAACAAAAAATGGACACAATTGTTGTAAATTTATTTGGTGAACCATCAGTAGGTAAGAGTACCTGTGCAATGGATATTACAGCACAATTAAAAAGACATGGTATCAATGCTGAATATGTTTCGGAGTTTGCCAAGGATAAGGTATATGAAAATAATGGTGAAGTATTTAAACACCAAGAATATTTATTTGGCAAACAATCATTCAAGATGGGTAGAGTTAAGAATAAAGTGCAGGTTATGGTTGTTGATTCACCATTAATCTTATGTGCCGTATATAACACTGACGAAGTGTTGGGAGAAGACTTTAATAAGACTGTACTGAATGTGTTTAATTCATACAATAATAGAAATTATTTGCTCACAAGACACCATTCTTATGAGAACGAAGGAAGATTCCAGAATGAAGACGAAGCAAAAGAAGTAAGAAAAGAAATTATTGATAAGTTAAATCAGTACAATATTAAATATGAAGAGATTGATTCTACAGAATCAAATTGTGAATACATAGTGGAAGAAGTTATGGAGGAAATTAGAAATGAACAGTAAAGGACATTTATTTATTAGTTTGGGAAAATCAGCGATCAGAGTAATTGGTGGAATTGTAACATTAGTGAATGGTTCGATTATTCCATTAGCGGTAGGAATTATTGTTGCTGAAGTTGGTGGTGTGTTAGAAGAATTGGTTGATGAAAGATAACAAGAATCCATTATTTCGTATTGTGATATTAGGAGATGATAGCATGAGAAGATGGTTAGTGAAAAGACCAAATGATAAGGTTATTATAACTATAATGAAGAATAAATGCGATGGAACATATTCTTTTATTAATCTAACAAAAGAACATGTTTGTCCATGTAAATTTAATAGTATAGACGATGCATTAAAAGATATGAACAGACTAAAAGATTGTGGAAAGATTATTAATTATTTTGAATTGGAATGATTAAATTTCATCTGTAATGGAGGAGATGTTTTTGCAAAACAATTATGTGGAAAAGTTAAAGAATGGCAAGCAGATTAGAATAAAATATAATAAGTTGGTACATGACTGGGTTGAAGATGATAGTGGTTGGATGGAAGAACTATGGTGTTATGACGACAAGCTTGATTTGTTCAAATGTTATTACCCAACATCAACATATGAAAAAGATTTCTATACAACTCATACCGAAGAACAAACAAAAAGTTTTATGGAAGAGGCTGTTAGAGATTTTAATAATGAATGCGAAGATGCTGATGTACTAGATATTATTATAGAAAATTCTAATATGCCAGTTAGCACACTTACTATTAGAGAAACTGCCATTGAGAAATTAAAAACAATGACAGACGATGAAATCAAGAGAAGAATATTATTATAAGGAGACATTTAATGCCAAAAGAATATACAGCAAAATATTTACGAATCACAATGCATGATAATGATTTTTGGCTTTCATTAGAATATCTATCGAAAATGTTATATGAAATATTTATTTTTGAAAGAAGATTCCCAGAAGAAGATGAACTTCCATTATTAAAAAGATATATACAGCCAATATGGTTTTCTCTACACAATTTAAATTCATTAATGCGTTGGAATAAGAGTTGTGTTGGATTTACAGAAACTATAGAAGAAACTTTTGTACCAATTTTAGAATTTGTAGATTATCTTGATATTCCTGATTGGGACAATGGCGAAAGTGTATATATTCCTATGTTTGAGAATGCAGAAATTATTAGGAGGTAAAAGAAGGAGAGAGGAATTATATGGATAAAAATAATATTTACAAAAAAGGTATTGTTATATTAAACGAATCACTTGAATGGGCAGAAGAATGTGATGGTAAGTATTATATTGGATATATTGCAGGTGTATTAGGACTAATTAATGCAATAACTCAGAACGAAGAAGAAGACAACTAAATCAGAGTTTCAATAGGAGGAAATAAATAATGAAATTTGAGAACACAGAAGTATGGGGATTTGAACACAGTCTCCGTGGAATGAGGAATCCGTTGAATTCTTGGCATAGAAGTGATAGCGGAACAAATTATGATTGTATGAATGGTTGTCGTGAAGATTGCCCACATTTAAATATGGATTGTGACGAAGAATATTGTGATGAATTTAGAATTGGTCAGAATGATATGAAACTTGCACAGACTCTTATTAAAGCAGGAAATGAGCATAGAAAGTTTATGCGACAGATTTTTGTATCAGTTGATATAACAGCACCTCTTTATTGGTGGAAAGAATATGACACATATAAGGTTGGAACAGTTGCCAACTCAACGAGTACAATGCACAAGCTCGCCACGACACCAATTACATTAGATTGTTTTGAGATTGATGATTATGACAGGAATTTATCTCTTGCTGATAATCTAAAGAATGATAATGAACTCAACCATATTTCAGTATTTGAAGAAGACGTAATCATGGTTCTTGAGAGCTTACGTCAGAAATATCTTGAAACGAAAGATAAGAGATACTGGAAAGAGCTTATACGTTGGCTTCCTGAGAGCTGGTTACAGAAGCGTACAATAACAATGAGTTATGAAAATATCCGTAATATGTACTTTCAGCGTAAAAACCACAAGCTTACAGAGTGGTCAGAGTCATTTATAAAATGGGTAGAGTCACTTCCATATGCAGAAGAGTTGATTATGTATGAAGGAGAATGAAATATGGCAATAATTGGTTTTGAAATAGAAAAATGCAACGAGTGTCCATTACATAGAACAGAAAGAACTATTACGTCTGATAGTTTTGAGTATGCTTTGGACTATTATTGTACTGTTAATAACAAAGTTATTGATGAATACTGCGAATCAATTGGTGAATTATGTAGTGTTCCAAAATGGTGTCCATTAATGCTGAAGGAGAGTTAAACATGTTAGAACATATTATGATAAGCAAGTCTGAATATGAAGAGTATTGTAGATTAAAAGAAAAAGATTCACCTAAACTTAAAAAGCGTGTTAATTATAGGAAATATTGTCCAGTGTGCGGTTACTTAGTTGATGACTTAGTGCCTCCACAGAAATACTGTGATAGATGTGGACAAAGGTTGTGTACAAGTTTATTTGAAATATAAGGAGGATAATTGAGAAATTTAGAAAGAATTGATGTTTTTACATCAGAATTAAATAGAATTTGGAAAAAACATTTTCCTGACTGGCGTTTTGGACAGCTTATGTCAAATTTTTTAGGCTTTGTAGCAGGTCAAAAACAAACAGATATATTCTTCCCAGAAGAGTCAGAAATGCTCACATATTTAAAAGAATTTTGTGGAGAAAAGGAGGAAGTAAATGAATAAGCTAGAAAGAATGAAAGAGCTTATTAATATACTTAATAACGCCTCTAATGCATACTATAATCAAATTCCGATTATGTCAGATTACGAATGGGATAAGTTATACGATGAATTAAATTTACTTGAATATGTTACAGAAATAGTATTAGCAAATAGTCCAACACATAACGTTGGTTATTCAGTTGCAGACGAATTAAAAGAAGTAGAGCATAATCATCCAATGCTCTCACTTGATAAAACAAAATCAGTAGATGAGTTAATCGAATTTATTGGGAATAGGGATTGCTTCTTGTCTGTAAAAGCTGATGGTTTAACCACATCCCTTCATTATATTAATGGTAAGTTAATTGGTGCGGAAACTAGAGGCGATGGAGTAAGAGGTACTGAATGCCTTCAGAATGTATTAACAATGGAGAACGTACCAAAAGAAATCCCATACAAAGATGAACTCATTATTGATGGTGAAACAATTATTGGATGGGACACTTTTAGAGAAATTAATGATAAACTTCCAGAAGATAAGAAGTATAAACATCCGAGAAATCTTGTATCGGGTTCATTGCAGTTGCTCGATAGTAAAGAAGCTGCAAGCAGAGATATGAGGTTTGTTGCTTGGAGAGTTATTAAAGGTTTTGAGCATAAAACTCCTAGTGAAGATTTATTCAGGGCTAAAGATATTGGCTTTGAGATTATACCAATATTAAAATCACCTAGAATTAATCAAAAAGAAGAGTTGTTAATCTTATTAAATCGAATAAGAGAATCAGCAGACTCACATAATATTCCTTATGACGGAGCTGTTATGGCGGTTGATGACTACAAAATTGCCGATTCAATGGGGCGCACAGATAAATTCTTCCGACATTCGATGGCATATAAATATGAAGATGAATTATTTGAAACAGTGCTTACAGATATTGAATGGAATACCTCTAAGACAGGCTTGATTAATCCTGTGGCAATCTTCGAGCCAGTTGACTTAAATGGAGCAATTACTACAAGAGCAACGCTTCACAACATTACATATATTAAAGATATGATGCTTGGCATAGGAGATAGAATTAGAGTCTACCGTTCTAATATGGTTATTCCTAAAGTACACGATAGCATTGATAAGAGTGGTAATTTTAAAATTCCTAATAAATGTCCTATTTGCGGTCAACCTACAAAAATTGTCAAAGAAAATGACTCAGAAGTTCTTATGTGCGAAAATCCAGATTGTAAAGGAAAGCTTTTGGGTAAATTAGTTCACGCAACAAGTCGAAACGCATTGGATATTGAAAATCTTTCAGAATCTACAATAGAGAAATTCATTAATCTTGGTTGGTTGACATCAATTAAAGACATTTATTATTTAAAATGTCATGAAAATGAAATGAAAACTTTAGAAGGATTTGGTAAGAAGTCTGTTGAGAAGCTTCTTTCGTCTATCGAAAAATCCCGTAACACAACACTCGATAGATTTATTTACTCACTTTCAATTCCTATGATTGGAAAGACAGTAAGTAAATTAATTGCAGAAAAGGTTAATTATAGCATCAGAGAATTTATTACAATTATGGGAATAAAAGGAGCTGTTTATTTTTCTTCTCTTGACGGTATAAGTGACAAAAAGATATCCTCGATTGATTCTTATTGGTCTAAACATTCTGACATGATTTATGAATTATCAAAAGAGTTTACTTTTGAATCTCCTAATATAGTCTTAGATGAAATCCCAAATACATTACAAGGTAAAACATTTGTGGTAACTGGTTCTGTCAATCATTATAAAAATCGTGACGAATTGAAAGCCGATATAGTTTCTCATGGTGGTACAGTCGTAGGATCTGTAAGTTCTAAGACATCTTATCTCATAAATAATGATATCAATTCGACATCATCAAAAAATCAGAAAGCAAAATCGCTTAATATTCCAATTATTTCAGAAGAAGAATTCCTTTCTATGATCCAATAGATTTTGTCCATTATAGAAGGGAGGTGACAAAGAAACGTGAATTATATAAACGCAGGTAAATTAAGAAGTTTTCTTGAAAACGTACCTTCTGATTCTTATGTGGCAGTAGGTACAAGAGAGAATAATGAAATAGAAGAAATTAGACAAGAATCTGGCATTGTTGATATGAATATAAAATCTGTCGGATTCGATACTAATGATTCTAATGAAGTATATATCAAGTTATATACAAACAAATATGACGGAAGTGGGTGTTTAAGATTTACAAGATAAGTAATATGGCTATATCTCTTGTATTAGCAAGTACACTTGTCGCCCCTTTGAGGGCAGAAAATATGCAAGCTATAACTGCTAATGCAGCACAGATTAACTATTATGAATCGCATTTTTATGTAAAAACCAGAGAAAAAATGCTTCAACGACAATTAGAAATGAATAAATGCCAAAAAGATATAGCAACAGAGAATAATGAAGAGGATGATACAACTCCTGTCATTATAGAAGAAACTTACTATATTGATATGGATGTACCAGGAAGTAAACCATTCAAATCATATATGGATGCAAAGTTGATAACAAGTACGAATTCAGCACAATATAAGCTTAAGTCTGAGTATGAGCTTGATGATTCAGGTATCTATATGATTGATGGACGTTATGCTTGTGCTATCGGTTCTTATTATAGTACGGAGATAGGTACAAAATTTGATGTTGTTATGGAATCAGGTGAAGTAATTCCTTGTATTCTTGCTGATTGCAAAGCAGATGAGCACACCGATAGTTTAGGACAATATACTGTAAGTAATAATTCGATTGTAGAATTTATTGTTCATAGTCCTACATTAATCCCTAATATTTCAAATCGTTGGGGAAATACAGGCGATATATCTACTTTAGGTGGAATTTTTGAAGGTGAAATAGCTTGCATAAGAATGTATTTTGATTAAGGAAGGAATGGAATATGTTAGAAACAACAGCAGTTATTAGATTAGACAATATTAAAAGAATAAAAGATTTTGTAAATATAGTGTCTAAGTATGATGAAGAAATAACAATTAAATCACACAGATATGAAGTTAATGCAAAATCTATTATGGCAATATTTTCACTTAACCTATTAGAATTGGTAAATGTTTGTCTATATTGTGATGATAGAAATGTGATTGAAAGATTTATAAAAGATATGGAGGAATTCGAGTGATTGTATTAGTTGGAAAAAGCTGCTCAGGAAAGGATAGCGTTGCAAAAATATTATGTTCTATGGGATATTCAAGAGTTGCCACTTGTACAACAAGACCTATGAGAATAGGAGAGACTGACGGTGTAGATTATTATTTCATCACTCAGTCTGAATTTATGAATATGATCGAAAAAGGCGATTTTGCTGAATATAGAGAATACGAAACAGAAAAAGGAATGTGGTTATATGGCAGTCGTTTAGATGATTATAAATATGCATCTAATAAGGTCATTATTTTAACCCCTGAAGGTCTTGAAAATATTAAGAAGAAATATCCTTATTTACCTATTGTTTCTATATATCTTGAGGTATCCAATAAAGAACTTAAAAAGAGAATGTTCATGCGTTCCAATGGTTCTATTGAAGATACTAAAGAAAACAAGCGTAGATATAAAGCTGATAAGAAAGATTTCACGCATATTAAAAAGTATGTTGATTATGTAGTGAATAATGATTTAAGGGATGCTTATGATACTGCTCGTATCTGTAAGGAGTTAGATGAAATTGAAAAAAGAAAACATAGAAAGAATTTATTGTGGAAATAGAAATTGCCCTTATATAGAGTGCGTAAGACACAATAAGAATACTCCGTTTAACATACAGTTCTTAAGAGAGAATTATATATTAGATAAGAACGGTGAGTGTTCTTATAAATTGTTAGATTGGAGGTAATTATGGAAGATTGTATTGATATGGATAACATTACTTGGGTTGATTGTGTTGAATTATATGAATACAAGAATACAAGAGTAATTATTAACGATGGTAAAATTATCGGATTTGAGGAGGAATAAATATTGAAGGTAATTAAAAGAGATGGTCGAAAAGTTGATTTTGACCGCAACAAAATTATAAAAGCGGTTCTTGCTGCTTTCGATGAGGTAGATGGTGAAATTACACCAGAAGCAAAAAGAAAGGCTACAGTAATTACAAATCACATTGAATCATTAAATAAGAAGTCTATGAATGTTGAAGATATTCAGGACATTATTGAAACGATGCTTATGGATGGCAAGCGCAAAGATGTTGCTAGAGCATTTGTGAGATATAGATATAAGAGAGAACTTGTTAGAGAAGCAAAAACAAATCTCGATAATGAAATTTTTGGATTAAAAGATGGTACGAGTGAAGAGGTTATCAATAATGCCAATAAAAATGGTAAACTGCTTCAAACATTAAAACCAATGATTGCAGATGTAACAATTATTGACCAGGCAAAAAGATATTATGTACCTGAAAGAATTATGAAACATCATCAGAAAGAAATTTATATTCATGATATGAATTACTTTGGTATTCCAATGCATAATTGCCAGCTTGTAAATTGGGAAGATTGTCTTGAAAATGGCATGGTAATTGGTAATGCACCTATTGAAAAGCCTAATACAATTACAGTAGCGGTTAATCTTCTCAGTCAGATTGCAGCACATGTCTCATCTAATTGTTATGGTGGTATTACATTTATCAATTTAACTAAAGGATTGTGTCAATATGGAAGAGGAAGTCTTAATACGTGGAGAAAAATAGCGAAAGATTTTGAAGTGCCAAATGCAGAAGATTTTGTATGGAAAATGTTAGAACGTGAAATTAGTAAGTCAATTAAAGGATTAGAATATGAAATTTTAACCCTCACCAACAGCCGAGGCGAAATTCCGTTCACAACATTTGAGCTTGATTGTATTGATTTAGATGCTTCAGAAGAAGATCAGAAAATTCAGTATCTTATTCTTACAAATATGTTAAAAGTTCGTATTGATGGTCTTACAGGTGGTGTCACACCAGTTTTCCCTAAATTATGTTTTGAATTAAAGGCAGGAAATAATCTTAATCCAGAAGATAAGTATTATGATATTTTTAAATTAGCTGTTAAATGCTCAAGCCTTAGATTATATCCAGACTATCTTATGCACGATAAGTTAGTTGAAGTAACAGGTGGATATAAAGCTCCTATGAGTTGTAGAAGTTTTATTCCTGAATTACATGATAATAATGGTAATAGAATTGTAGGTGGTGGCTTTAATTTAGGTGTCTGCTCAGTAAATCTTGTACGACTTGCAATTATGGCAGAACACTCAGAAGAAAAATTCTATGAATTATTAAAAGAATATCTTGATATGTGTAGAGATGCACTTATGATTCGTAGAGATATGATGAAAACAGTCAAAGCAAAGCAAGCACCAATTCTTTATCAATATGGAGCTATTGCGAGATTAAATCCAGAAGATACTATTGAATCATTACTATATAAGAATCGTTCAACTATATCTATCGGATATGTTGGAGTACATAATGCACTAATGGCTTTATATGGAAAGTCTTATGATACAGATTCAGAAATGATCGATAAAGGTGTTCAGATGGTGCAGTTTATGAGAACTTATTGTGATAAGCTTAAAGCTGAAACAAATATAGGTTTTTCTCTTTACTCGACACCAGCAGAAACGTTGGCAACTAAGTTTTGTCGTTCAGATGTAGCTGATTTTGGAATTATCAAAGGAGTTAATGATAAGGGGTATTATGAAAATTCTTTCCATTATCCATCTAATGAAGATATTGTGGCATTTGATAAAGTGGATCTTGAATCAAATATGTCTAAACTTGCATCAGGTGGAGCTATCCAATATGTTGAATTTGGTAATATGGTTAATAATCCAGAAGCATTAGAAAAGATTATTAGATATGCATATGATAAGTGTCATTATTTTGGAGTAAACGTAAGTTCTGATAGATGTTTTAAATGTGGATATGTTGGTGAAATGATTACTGTAGATGATAAAACAAATCATTTTAGATGTCCTCAGTGTGGTAACGAAGATAATTCACAAATGAGTGTTATTAGAAGACTCTGTGGTTATCTTGGAAGTTTATCAGAACGCCCTTCTGTTGATGGAAAGATGAAAGAAATGGCTCACAGAGTTAAGCATTTTAAAACAGGATGTGGAGAATAATGAATTACAGTGGAATATCAGAATGCGATGTTCTCAATGGCACTGGATTTAGGGTGGTATTATTTGTTAGCGGTTGTAGTCATAGATGCTACAACTGCCAAAACCTTAAAACTTGGGATAAGAATTTTGGACATCCTTTCACAGAAAAAACAAAGCAATATATCTTTAATTGCTTAGATAAAGATTATATTGATGGAATTACTATTACAGGTGGTGATCCACTACATGAAAATAACCTTGATGAAGTCCTCAAATTAGTTCAAGAAATCCGTATTTCCTTTCCTGAGAAAACTATCTGGTTATATACAGGATTTGAATGGAATGAAATTATGAATTATAAAATCAAAGCTGATTTATGTGAAGATAATACATCTTTTGAAAAACACATCAAAGAAGATTTATCTATGATAAAAAGAAAGAACATAATTTCTAATGTAGATGTGCTTGTTGACGGAGAATATATAGATGAGCAGAAAGATCTATCATTAAAATTCAGAGGTTCAAAAAACCAAAGTGTAATTGATGTGAAACAATCTCTCGCTCAGAATAAAATGGTTTTATATTGTGATTAGGAGGAATTATTTATGTCTTATGTAGATATTGCAAATGAAGAATCGTCTGATGTCCAGATTGATGGTGAAGACTATTATGTGGCGTTACGTAACCTTGAAGATAAGTACGGATATGACGAAGACATCGCAACTATAATTAGAATGTGCAATCAATGGGAAAACAGCTTTCACAAGATGGAAGGTTGTTGTACTAGGCTGATTAGTGCAACAACGTCATATGGAGCAAAAGTTAGATACATATTAGAGGATGAGCGAATAAGATGAATTTTTGGACAACGTTATTGGCAATTATTATAGGACTTATAATAAGTCATTTTATAACACTATATAAAAGAAAGAAAAAGAATAGTGATGATTAAAGAAAATGTAAGAAAGGGCATGGTTTTATACTATGCTCGGATATTAAAAGCTGTAGGTGTATACGAAGTTATCGAGCTACAAATAAGAACAGTAGAATCTGATTATTTTGTTGGAGTAGATAAACACGATAAACATGCCTATTTGTTTTCGTATAGTAATCTTAATAGATTGATATTTAGCGATAGGCAAGAATGTTTAGACGTTGTATTGGATGCTGAAAAGAATGCACCCAAAATAAGTAACGAAAAAGAATACGAAGAATATTAAAAAGAAAAAAATATGAACACATTGATTATTTTTGTTGTTGGTGTTAGTTTTGGATTATTAATAAGTTCATTATTATCATCAACTCATAATGAAAAAGAACAAAATGAAAATGAAAAGAGGTGATATGCAACGGCAAATTATTTATATGATAAATTTAAAGGTCAATATAGAATACGTGCTCCAATAAATCAACTTACAAATGATTTTAATAGAAAGCTCAATGGCACATTAGAAGATATAGATTGTTACATAGATTGCCAGTTTGGTAATAAAGTGTTCTATTATGGACACAACATTTTACAAGCTTATATCCCTTCTATTGGAAGAGGACATAATATTCTTAAAAATCTTGAAGAAACGGACAAATCTCTGATATTTGACATTGAAGAAACGGACTCTGAGATCTTGTTTAAATTCAAATATGTTAATTCTGATAAAATAATTCCACTATTAAAACCAAAAACTTCAGGCTCTCAGACAAGTCCTTTTTCGCCTAAAAATCTCCCAAAATCTAATTTTAAAATCCCAGATGATGAATTGACAAAGTATAAAGAAATCGTGTCTAAAATTCCTCCTGAGAAGCTTTTAACCCTAAGTAGAATGACACATTCTTATTTACAAACTTTGGTTACAAAGAAGAACACTTGGGAGAATATTAAATCAGATATGAGACTCAAATGTGTCAAAGGCAAAGAATATATTTGTATGATTGGCAAATGGGAAGAGTATCTAAAATATTTAGAAAATGAAATTAAGAAAATGGAGTGAGATTGTATATGAAAGAGTACATAGTTAAGCCAAGAGTGACCGTTCAGAAGATAAAAAAATATGGTTTTCGATATTTAAGTGAAGGTGATTATATTCTGTCAAAACCAATCTATTTTTATCAAAAATATCCAGTTTTGTTCATAAATATGTATATTAGCATTGAAGATCGAATTTTCAGGTCTGAAATAGCCGATAAAATGGGCATTTATAGCCCCTATTATGCTAATGAAACAACGATTTCTTTAGATATGAGAAATACTATAGAAAGTAATGTAAACAAAGAGTTAGACAAGCTAGTAAAGGAAGGAATATTAAAGATGAAGACATTATTAAAGACACCAGATTATTCAACTAGAGTAGTTAAGGTTAGACCAATAGTAAATATTTTATTAGACAATGGAGCACATGTTCCTACATATGGAACTGAATACGCAGCAGGTGCAGATTTATATGCGGTAATACATAATGATACTAAGACTGTTGAGATTTTACCAGGTGAAACAGCCTTCTTAGACACAGGTGTAACTATGGAAATTCCAGAAGGTTATGTTGGGCTTCTTTTTGCAAGAAGTGGATTATCTTGTAAGCAAGGACTTGCACCAGCCAATAAAGTTGGCGTTATTGATTCAGACTATAGATCAAGTGTTAAAGTTGCTTTGTATAATCAGAGTAAAGAAGTAAGAACTATCTCAGACGGAGATAGAATAGCACAAATAATAATCCAGCCAGTAACACAGTTTGAATTTAAGGAAGTAGATAAGCTGTCTGAAACTAATAGAGGCGAAGGTGGATTTGGCTCTACTGGAAAGGCGTGATTGTGAAAGAAAAAATTCCAATTTATTATAAGCTAAATCTTACAATTGAAGAAGCTGCTGAATATAGCAACATTGGAGTTAATAGAATAAGTTCAATGCTTAATGAGATTAGTTGTCCTTTTGTTTTAAAAGTTGGCAACAAACGTCTTGTTAAACGTAAAGAATTTGAACACTATATAGAGAAATCAAACGAAATATAGAGATTGAAATATAAGCTATTGTGTAGTAATATTTAGTTATCACGCATAATAGCTTTTTGTTTTTTTGATTATGGAAAGGATTAAAAAGCTTATGGGAAAAGATTTAAAAGGAAAGGAATTAGGAAATGGAATCTGTCAACGAAAAAATGGAAAATATTGTGGCAGATATGTTGATAGATTCGGTCAAAGAAAAAGTATATATGATGACAAATTATCAGAATTAAGAAAGAAGCTTGCAGTCGCAATAGCTGATAATCAGTTATTTACAAACATAAGAGATAATATCAAGCTGGATGACTGGTTTAATAGGTGGATGGAGGTGTATAAAAAGAAAAGTGTACGCCCTAATACACTTAGGGAATACACTCACATATACAACAAAAATATATCACCAATCTTAGGAAAACGCAATATAAATTCTATCACAAAATCAGATATTCAGTTATTAATAGACGAGGCTTCAGACAATAATTACAAATATGAACGACAAAATAAGATCAAAGTTATACTAAATGATATGTTTGCTAGGGCTATGGAAGATGAGTTAATGGCAAAAAATCCAACAAGAGGTGTAAGACTTCGAGCCGATAAGAGCTTTAATGCACATGCATTAACAATAGAACAGCAAACAGATTTTTTAGAAGTGAGTAAAGGTACATTCTATGATAATTTGTACAATGTGGCAATTAATACAGGTTTAAGACCAGGAGAGTTGTTTGCACTTACACCTGATGACATACACTTAGATGAAGGATATATTGATGTCAACAAGACACTTGTATACCAAAAGTATCTTAATGATGAGTGCAAAACCTTTCATATTGAGCCACCTAAAACAAAACAAAGTTATAGACAAGTGCCTATCAATAGTGAATGCAGAAAATATCTTGAAAAACAGATAATGCTAAAGAATATCGTAAAAAGCAAAAGACCTAAAGAGCAGAACGATTATTTGTTTGTAACAAGCTATAACACACCACTTAATTCGCAGATTTATTCAGATTCAATTAAAGCTATGGTTAAACAGATAAATCTTACTAGGAGCTTTGATGATGAAATGCCAGTGTTTAGTGGTCATACCTTAAGACATACATTTGCTACAAGATGTTTTGAAGCAGGTGTACAGCCAAAAGTTGTTCAATCATATTTAGGTCATGCAACACTAAAAATGACAATGGATTTATACACACATGTTATGCCTCAGAAAGCAAGTAACGACATTGAAAGAATTGTTAAAAATGACAATAAAGTTGTCGATTTTGTTAAAAATGTGGTGTAAATGCGGTGTAAAAATACACCATTAAAATTTAAGAAATGCAGTATTTATGCGGATTGGAGAGCAAAAATGTATAATATCTTACAAACTTATTATGTATACCAGACAACTCCTTATGATCTTAACGAAAAGGCGGAAAAGAGGTCTTTTAATTGATAGATGAAAAAGAAATTCTCCCATTCAACTTTTTTTCGTATGGTGGTGTTTATAGTGGTGACCATAATGGGATGAGATATATGATTAAAAGAACTGGTAAAAAGCCGGATTTCACTTTGAATGCGCTTGTGTGGAGAGGTCCATATGCATCATCAGCTGTTAATGCAGATGATATAACAAAAAAAGAGTTTGAATATTCAGAGGAAGGAAGAAAAGCTGCTATAGAATGGATACAAAAGATGTATACAGACAGAAAGGATGAATGGGATAATGCCCCATCCATCAATCAGGCTGTATTGTACGATGGCAGGAAGAATACATAACGATAAATATAATAATATATACAAGGCATGAAGCTATACATTTTGCTATAAGAGCTGTTGTGTAAGTGATGTTTTGTGATAGAAAAGGCAGCATGATAAATGCTGCCTTTTCTGTTATAAGAACAGAGGCGATGGATATTACACTCATGCTTAGCGGACATATTATATTGCTTATTACGTCTGTTTTGAAATGATATATAGTATAAAGCTTTATATAGTTAAGCATACATACAACAATATTGCTTATTATAAGGCCGTATATATATCCACATATCCCAATGCGTGGAACAAGTATTATAAGAAATCCTATCCTGATAATAAGACCGGTTATGTTTGCAGCGCAGGTAAAGGAGGTTTTGTTTATTCCGTTTAATATGCTTGAAAGGCTTACCTTTAAGTAAAGAAAAGGGCATACGCATGCAAGTATAATGGTGTATGTGTATACATCAGGCTGCTTAAATATAATTGCACCAAGCCTGCTTATGTATAACACAAACAGAATACAGCACATAATACCAAGGTGCATACACACGCAGATAGTGTATGATATAGTTCTGGTTATATTATCAGACTGGTTTGTGGAACTATCTTTGGATATCTTTGGGGTGAGCATAACTGCAAGGGAATTGGTTATTGCGCCAGGAAACATTATAAGAGGAATCACCATTCCACCGATGATTCCATAAGTGCTTACAGCATTTTCGTTATTCATGCCATACAGCATAAGCTGTACAGGAATAAGAATAGCTTCACCACTTTCAAGAAGATGAACTAAAAGACTGTTAAGATTAAGCGGTAAAGCGTATAGTGCAAGGTTCTTGATTAATGTATATATTTTCCCTTTTGTTGCGGGATTAAGCGATGATAAGTTCTCTCTTTTGTAATGCTTTCTGATTTTTTTAATATATAATGCCAAAACGCAGAATATTACAGCACATAATTCGCCTGCTATATTGCCATATATGGCATCTGTAATATTAAGGGTACGGTCTGATCGCTGTATAAAAATATAGTAATAAAAGATGACTCCAAATATTCTTACGAACTGTTCTGCTATCTGGGATGCAGCGGGGATAAAGGCAGACCTGCAGCCGTAGTAATAACCGCATATACAGCTGTGCACTGCTGACAGCGGTATACTTATGACAATAATTCTTATTAGTTCAGTACAATCTGTGTTTAACATGATTTTTTCAGCTATTGTTCCAGCATATATATAACATAATGCTGAAAATATTACTGACATGGGAATAGATAAGAAAAGACCAGATATTAAAGGCTTTAAGCTTTGCTGGTCTGCTGCGGTATACCTTGATATGGCAGAATTAAATCCGCATATGCATACAGAGAATGCTATTCCGCATAAAGGAGTAATGAGCTGCAGCATTCCCATACCATATGCACCTATATGGGCGTTTAGAAATATTCTGTAATAAAACCCGAGTATCCGGCAGAAAAGACCGGCAAGTGTTAAAACAATGGTTCCTTTAATCAGTGGATTTTTAATAGAATTATTTATGGGATTGTTAAAGGAATTATTTATGCGATTATTCATGCAGCCTCCAGTTTATATTTTTGCTTTGATATATGGGCAGATGTCATATTAATCCATATTAATCTTTAACATAGTATGCACCGGATGAATATAATATTATAAATATATTGGAAAAGTGCGATTATATGCACGGAAAGAGTTCTATGTTATATCTTGATAATGCAGCAACAACTCCGCTTCTTCCAGAAGTTCGTAAAGTGATGATGAATTATATGGTGGATAACTTTGGCAATCCATCTTCTATATATAAAATAGGCAGAATGAACAAAATAGCAGTAGAAGAAGCAAGAAAGAGCATAGCTGAGACTATAGGAGCATGTACAGATGATATTTTTTTTACGTCAGGCGGGACTGAAAGTGATAACTGGGTTCTTGAATCGGCAGCAGAATCAGCAACGGGATCAGACAGTGCGCATATTATTGTAAGTGCTATAGAACATCCAGCTGTTATTAATAAATGTATACAGCTTAAGAAAAGGGGCTGTGATGTGGATTATATTAAAACTGATAAAAATGGGATTATTAATACCGAAGATCTTATATCGAAAATACGTGATGATACAAAGCTTATATCAGTAATGCTTGTGAATAATGAAATAGGAACAATACAGCCGGTAAAAAATGTATGTAATATAGCGGCGGAATATGCAATACCTGTTCATACGGATGCGGTAGCTGCATATGGACATATACCTGTTAATGTAAAGGAGCTTGGGGTAGATTATCTTAGCGTAAGTGCACATAAAATAGGAGGAGCGAAGGGCACAGGCTTTTTATATGCAAAAGCAGCAAATATAAATCCATATATATGTGGAGGAGGGCAGGAGAAAGGAAAACGCTCAGGTACTGAGAATGTTGCAGGTATTATGGGACTTGCAAAAGCAGCAGAAATTGCACAGGAGAAACTTGACAGCAGAATAGAGGAAGAAAATATAACAAAAAACTATATAACTAACAGGATTTTAAGGGAAATAAAAGGTTCATCGCTTAATGGAGACTACAAAAAACGCATTTCAGGTAATATGAATTTTGCATTTACAGGCGTAAATGGAGGTGAACTTGTAATAATGCTTGATAAAAATGGAATATGCGTATCAGCTGGTTCAGCATGTCATGGTAATTCGGGTGGACCATCTCACGTACTAAAAGCTATAGGACTTGATGATGAAGCAGCACAGTCGTCAATACGTCTGACACTTGGCAGGGGACTTACAAAAAAAGAGTGTGATTATTGTGTTGAATGTATAAAAAGAGCAGTGCAGGAACTAAGAAGCAATGCGGTATGATGGAGCAGTACAGAAAGATAAATATGGGATAATAGAGAATAAGCAGATAACAAATAGAGAGTAAGCAGGGGTTATCACGATGAATGATCAGATATGATATCCCCTGTATTCTGTCTGCTGAGCTGTAAACATAGAATTATAGCCTTATGAATTCAGGTTGGCGTTTTTTAAATATAGTATAATATTTGAATCCTGCATTTGTAAGAATGTCGTAAAGAACGTCAAATCTGTATGCAATATGTTCTGTCTTATGGGCATCAGATCCTGTGGTGATTATTTCACCCCCAAGTTCGTGGTATCTTTTTATTATATCCGGACAGGGATTAGGATTCTTAAGTCCATATTTAAGTCCGGATGTGTTGATCTCTATGCCTTTACCCTTTTCTATAAGCATACGAAGTATTGTATCTATGTAATCTGAGTAATCTTTCCAGTTATATGCCGTATCTTTCCCAGGAGCATAACGGACTATATAGTCAAGATGTCCATATACATCAAAGTTGCTGCACACCTTAAGAGAGTCAATGATTCCCTCATAGTATGTTGATATGCCCTCTTTTACAGATATATTCTGCCAGAACTCATCATAGTATGGATCATTTCCATATACAAGATGGGATGAGCCGATGATAAAATCAAGAACAGAGTCTTTATCATATTCGTTTACACGTCCGGCAACTGATGGCATGAGTCCTTGTTCCACGCCGGTACTAATATCTATAATATGGGAATATTTTTCCTTAAGACTGGTTATAGTATCTACGTAGTGTTTGAAATCAAGCATAAACATAACCTCACCATTTTCAGGTGGGTAATCAAAGTCGTTGTGGTCTGTAAAACATATTGATTTTAATCCGAGTTTTACAGCCTGTCTGACTACATTTTCAGGTGGATTGTCTGAATCAGATGAAAAGGAAGTATGCAGATGATAGTCACAAAGTCTGTTATGATAATTGCTTAAACACATAATAATCCTCATTTCCACGCATTTATACTCATGATTGTGCTGTATGCGTTATTATTGAATTTATAATTGTTTATTAAATCAATATAGCATAGTGATATATACTTGCTATACTGTTTTAATAAATGTTTTTAATAAAATACATTGTGTTAATTAGCATGTTTGCTAATATGTGCTTTTTATATACACAGTAATAAAATGCTTTTTCGGTTAAACCTCTTGAAAATATTTCTTTTGATTGTTATTATGTAAACGTAATTTTACATTCTTTACATAAAATGCACATTAATTTTATTAAGCAATTAAGATTTATAAGGATTGCATGAAATATAATATGTGCAGGACAGGAGAAAAAAGTGGATATTGAGTTAGTTGGCAATTTGTTTATGTTTGCAGGCGGCATAGGTATGTTTCTTTATGGAATGAACATTATGGCCGATGGTATGCAGAAGTCAGCTGGAAGTAAGATGAAACAGCTTATTGGGTATCTGACCAGAAACAGATTACTGGCGGTTCTGGTAGGAGCATTTATAACTGCGATTATTCAGAGTAGTGGTGCTACTACAGTCATGGTTGTAGGTTTTGTTAATGCAGGACTTATGACACTTGTCCAGGCAGTAGGAGTTATAATGGGTGCTAATATAGGTACAACCATTACAGCATGGATTGTTTCGCTTGGACAGTTAGGTGATGCAGTTAAAGTGTTAAAGCCAGAGTTTTATGCACCTTTGCTTGTAGGAATAGGTGCTATTCTTGTTTTATTTAGTAAAAAACCAAAGAAGAAAATGTTAGGGGAAATTATAGTTGGTATAGGTCTTTTATTCTTAGGCTTAAGCTTTATGTCACAATCTATATCACCATATACAGATGCACCTATATTTTCAAAGGCATTTGAGGTTGTAGGAAGTAATCCTTTGCTGGGTATACTTATAGGTATTATTGTTACAGCACTTTTACAGAGTTCATCTGCCTCTGTGGGTATATTACAGACACTTGCCATTAATGGTGTTGTTACAACTAATGCAGCAGTATTTATAACGTTAGGACAGAATATCGGTTCATGTGTGACTGCGATTATATCTAGTGCAGGTACAACACGAAATGCAAAAAGAGCAGCATGTATGCATCTTCTGTTTAATATTGCAGGAGCTGTCATATTTGGAACAGCAGCATTTATATTATTCATTCTAAGACCTTCACTTGCAGTACATAACATAACAAGTGTTGAGATTTCGTTGTTCCATACATTTTTCAATATTATATGTACAACAATCATGATGCCATTTGGCGGGCTGCTTGTTAAGTTATCAGGTATGATAATAAGAGAAAAATCACAGGATGAAGAAAATGCCACACTTGAGGCAAGCGACAGCTATGCGGCTGAGCTTTCAAGACATTTTGATAATAGAATATTAGAACAGCCATCTGTTGCAGTTAACAGGGCACTTAGTGAAGTTGTCATCATGGGAAATCTTGCTCTTGATAACATAAAGTATTCAGCTAAGGCAGTTATTAACAATGACCAGGATATGATAGATAAGGTAATAGAAACAGAACATAAGGTTGATCTGTATGAGAAGTATCTTACAGAGTATCTGATAAAGGTAAACAACCTGTCGATAACAGAAGAACAGCATCTTATGATTAACAATCTGTTTCATGCTATCATAGATATAGAAAGAGTGTCTGATCATGCTGAGAATATGGCAGATCTGGCAAAGTATAAAATAGAGAATGGCATCACGTTTTCACAGCATGCCATGGAAGAACTTAAAGCACTTTATGAGAAGGTGGTTGTCAGCTTCTCAGAGGCAGTAAAGGCAAGAGAAAAACTAAGCCGTATAGCAGCAGAGAATGTATGCAGGATAGAAGACGAAGTAGATGCCATGGAAGAAGAGCTGCGTAATAAGCATATTGAAAGACTCTCGTCAGGCTTGTGCAAGCCATCTAATGGTGTCATATTCCTTGATACACTTTCTAACTTTGAAAGAATGTCAGATCATGCTAATAATCTTGCTGATTGTGTGCTTGAAGAACTTGAACAGAAAAACAGATAAAAATATTTTATAGAATATTTTGTAAAAAATAGTAATTTACACTTGATATTTTAAATTAGTTTATGTAGAATATCTTTAGTTGATTTTTTATTAACAATCTTTATATTAGGAGGATTTATTTTTATGTCAGTAAAAGTTGCGATTAATGGTTTTGGACGTATCGGTAGACTTGCATTCAGACAGATGTTCGGTGCAGAAGGATACGAAGTAGTTGCTATCAACGATTTAACAAGCCCTAAGATGTTAGCTCATCTTTTAAAGTATGATTCATCACAGGGAAGATATGTTGATTTCGGTGAGGAAGATCAGGTAACAGCTGATGATGAAGCTGGTACAATTACAGTAAAGGGTAAGACAATTAAGATCTACAAAGAGCCAGATGCTAACAACTGCCCATGGGGAGATCTTGATGTTGACGTAGTTCTTGAGTGCTCAGGTTTCTATACATCAAAGGCTAAGGCTCAGGCTCATATCAATGCAGGTGCTAAGAAGGTTGTTATCTCAGCTCCAGCTGGTAACGATTTAAAGACAATCGTTTACAATGTTAACCACGAAACACTTACAGCAGATGATCAGATTATCTCAGCTGCTTCTTGTACAACTAACTGCTTAGCTCCTATGGCTAAGGCTCTTAATGACTGTGCAACAATTGAATCAGGTATTATGTGCACAATTCACGCTTACACAGGTGACCAGATGATACTTGATGGACCTCAGAGAAAGGGTGATTTAAGAAGATCAAGAGCTGGTGCTTGCAACATCGTTCCTAACTCAACAGGTGCTGCTAAGGCTATCGGTCTTGTTATCCCAGAACTTAATGGAAAGCTTATTGGAGCTGCTCAGAGAGTTCCTACACCTACAGGTTCTACAACAATCCTTAACGCTGTTGTAGCTAAGAAGGTTACTGTTGATGAAGTTAATGCTGCTATGAAGGCTGCTGCTACAGAAAGCTTTGGTTACAATGAAGAACTTATCGTATCTAGCGATATCGTTGGAATGAGATTTGGTTCATTATTCGATGCTACACAGACAATGGTTAACGAACTTCCAAACGGTGGATGCCAGGTTCAGGTAGTTTCTTGGTATGATAACGAGAACTCATACACAAGCCAGATGGTTAGAACAATTAAGTACTTCGCTGAATTAAGCAAGTAATTATAATATACATTGACCATTAAGGGTTAATTTATTTAACTTGTAATAATACCGGAGATGAGAATTCATTCTCCGGTATTTTGATAAGTATGTTAAGACTGTCCTGCTGTATGGCGGGACGGAACAGGCATACCTGGGTTGTTTACAGGTCACTGTCAATAAGCTAGTAATGATAATTTGGAGGATATAGATATGCTTAATAAGAAGTCAGTTGATGATATCAACGTTAATGGCAAAAGAGTTTTATGCAGATGTGATTTTAATGTACCATTAGATGGTGATAAGATTACAGATGAAACACGTCTTGTTGCTGCACTTCCAACAATAAAGAAGTTAATAGCTGATGGAGGAAAGGTTATTCTTTGCTCACATCTTGGTAAGCCAAAGGGAGCTGATAAGGCATTTTCATTAGCACCAGTTGCTAAAAGACTTTCAGAGCTTCTTGGACAGGAAGTTAAGTTCGCTGCTGATGATACAGTAGTTGGTGACAATGCAAGAGCTGCTGTTGAAGGTATGAATAATGGAGATGTTATTCTTCTTGAGAACACACGTTTCAGAGCAGAAGAGACAAAGAATGGTGATGAATTCTCTAAGGATTTAGCTTCAATCGCTGATGTATTTGTTAATGATGCTTTCGGTACAGCACACAGAGCACACTGCTCTAACGTAGGTGTAACAAAGTATGTTGATACAGCAGTAGTTGGTTACCTTATGCAGAAAGAAATAGATTTCCTTGGAAATGCTGTTAATAATCCAGTAAGGCCTTTCGTAGCTATTCTTGGTGGTTCAAAGGTGTCTTCAAAGATTTCTGTTATTAACAACCTTCTTGATAAGGTTGATACACTTATTATCGGTGGCGGTATGTCATACACATTCCAGAAGGCTCATGGTGGCAACGTTGGACAGTCATTAGTTGAAGAAGATTATCTTGACTATGCTAAGGAAATGATGGCAAAGGCTGAAGCTAAGGGTGTTAAGATGCTTATTCCTGTTGATACAGTAGTAACAAAGGAATTCAAGAACGATACTCCTTTCCATGTAGTTGAAGCTGGATGCCAGGAAGATGATGATATGGGTATGGATATCGGACCTAAGACTTGTGAGCTTTACAAGGATGCTCTTAAGGATGCCAAGACAGTAGTATGGAATGGACCTATGGGTGTATTTGAATTCCCTAACTTTGCAAAGGGAACTATTGCTGTTGCAGAAGAATTAGCTAAGCTTACAGATGCTACTACAATTATCGGTGGTGGCGATTCAGCAGCTGCTGTTAATAATCTTGGCTTTGGTGATAAGATGACACATATTTCAACAGGTGGCGGTGCTTCACTTGAATTCCTTGAAGGTAAGGAACTTCCAGGTGTAGTAGCAGCTAATGACAAATAGAGTGTTTACTGACATAAACATATAGCTTTGATTGGTTAATTAACAGTTAATTCAGTCAGGCAATACACAAAAGGAGCTGTATATTGATATATACAGCTCCTTTTGTTTGAAAATAATCATAAAACTAAGCTTGTCTTAATACAATATGTTGTATATATAAAATACTTAGGTACATACATTGTATTTATTTTAAATATTTGCATTATTAGTGGCTTTTTATAAATTTGTATGATATAATTTTCTTATTAAAATAACTGAGCTGGTAATAATGATAAATAAGCTGATCAGTTATATTGTATGGAGGCGTGAATGTAGTATGAGGAAGAAGATAGTTGCGGGAAACTGGAAAATGAATATGACACCAAAGGAAGCGGTATCACTTGTATGTGAGCTTCGTGATAAGTTCTCTAATCGTGATGTTGATGTAGTATTTTGCGTTCCGTCAATAGACATTATACCGGTTGTGGAAGCGGTCAAAGGAACAGATATTAAGGTTGGTGCCGAGAATATGCACTATGAAGAAAAAGGTGCATATACGGGTGAGATTTCACCAGGAATGTTAAAAGAGGCTGGTGTTGATTATGTTATAGTTGGACATTCAGAAAGAAGACAATATTTTGGTGAAGATGATGAGTGCATCAACCGCAAAGTAAGAAAAGCAATTGAATATGGATTGACACCTATTATATGCTGTGGTGAGACTATCCAGCAGAGAGAAGAAGGCATAACATTGGATTTCATTAATAAGCAGATTGACGCAGCATTTTTACAGGTGTCAGCTAAAGATGCTATGAAGTGTGTTATTGCATATGAACCTATATGGGCTATTGGAACAGGCAGGGTTGCTACATCAGCTCAGGCTCAGGAAGTATGTGAGGCTATAAGATTAGATATAAGGAAGTTATATGGAGAAGAAGCAGCTTCTTCAATAAGAATTCTTTATGGTGGTTCTGTTAATGCTGGTAATGCTGCAGAATTATTCAGGCAGCCTGATATAGATGGTGGTCTTGTAGGCGGTGCAAGTCTTAAGCCGGATTTTTGTAAAATTGTTAATTACAATATATAATAAGATACATAGTAAGCCATATACGGAAGTAATTCCAGGTATGGCTTATTGCTTTTTAATATAATTATAATTATTCTAAATTGCAAATTAGTAATAAGTATGCTATCATACAACAGGAATAATTAGAGAGAATATTAAAGATATTGCTATCTTAGAAAAGAGGAAAATAATATGAGTAAGAAACCAGTTGTATTAATGGTACTTGATGGTTATGGTTTAAGTGATAGAACAGAGGGTAATGCAATAGCTATGGCTAATACTCCTGTTATGGATAAGTTAATGAAAGAATATCCATTTGTTAAGGGTAACGCATCTGGACTTTATGTAGGTCTTCCAGATGGTCAGATGGGTAATTCAGAAGTTGGACATATGAATATTGGTGCTGGCAGGATTATATATCAGGATCTTACAAGAATAACAAAGGCTATAGAAGACGGAGAGTTCTATAAGAATGAAGAACTTCTTGCTGCTATGGAGAATTGCAAGAAGAATAATTCCGATTTACATCTTTTCGGACTTTTATCAGATGGTGGTGTTCACAGCCACATTTCACATATATATGGTTTACTTGAGATGGCTAAGAAGAATGGAGTTTCTAATGTATATGTACACGCTTTCCTTGATGGACGTGATACACCTCCAGCTTCAGCTAAAGATTTTGTAGCCAGGCTTGAAGACAAGATGGCAGAGATTGGTGTTGGTAAAGTAGCTTCTTTAGCGGGAAGATACTATGCTATGGATAGAGATAATAATTGGGACAGAGTAAAGGAAGCATATCTTTCACTTACAACAGGTGAAGGAAAGTCAGCAGATAATGCAGTTAAGGCACTTGAAGAGTCTTATGCGGCAGATGTTACAGATGAATTCGTTGTTCCTACAGTAATAACAGAGAATGGCAAGCCACTTTCAGTTGTTAAGCCTGACGATTCAGTAATATTCTTTAACTTCCGTCCAGATAGAGCAAGAGAGATGACAAGAGCTTTCTGTGATGATAAGTTCACAGGTTTTGAAAGAGAATATATTCCAACTACATTTGTATGCTTCAAGGATTATGATGAATCAATCCCTAACAAGTTAGTTGCATTCAAGAAAGAAGAAATCAAGAATACATTTGGCGAATTCCTTGCTAATAATGGCAAGAAGCAGCTTCGTCTTGCTGAGACAGAGAAGTATGCACATGTAACATTTTTCTTTAATGGTGGTGTTGAAGATCCTAATGTAGATGAGTTCAGACTTCTTGTTAACTCACCTAAGGATGTTCCAACATATGACCTTAAGCCAGAGATGAGTGCTCCAGAGGTTGGTATGGATTTAGTTGAGGCAATTAAGTCAGATAAGTATGATGTTATCGTAATCAACTTCGCGAACCCTGATATGGTTGGTCACACAGGTGTTATTCCGGCAGCAGTTAAAGCTGTAGAAAAGGTAGATGAGCTTGTTGGCAAGGCTGTACAGGCTGTTAAGGATGTTGACGGAGTATTATTCATATGTGCTGACCATGGTAACGCAGAGAAGATGATAGATTATGAAACAGGTGCACCACACACAGCACATACAACTAATCCAGTTCCATTTATTCTTGTCAATTATGATGAAGCATATACACTTAGAGAAGGTGGAAGACTTTGTGATATAGCTCCAACTCTTATTGAGATTATGGGAATGGAGAAGCCGGCAGAGATGACAGGAGAATCACTTCTTATTAAGAAATAATTCATAGATAGGATTATATAGTGTACAGATGGACAATTAGTTATAGATATTAGTTGCACATTTAATATTTATTTGTTATAATCAATTCATTGTGATTATTGCAATAGGAGGTTTGATATATGTTTGGTATGTCATGGGCTGATACATTAAGAATAGTCTTAATGGGTATATTTATATTAGTATGTATATTTTTAACAATAGTAGTTCTTATGCAGGAAAGTAAACAGAATGGTTTATCAGGTGCTATTAGTGGTGCTGCTGATACTTACTGGGGTAAGAATAAAGGTCGTTCAATGGAAGGTAAGCTTGTAACTATTACTAAAGTTCTTGCTGTATTATTCGTTGTAATAGCTATTATTTTAAATATTAATTTCTAATTGATAACATTAACGCTCTTAAGATATAGTATCTTAAGGGCGTTTTTGTGTAATAAATATTAAATATATATTATATTGCAGATTGATATTGAATTATAGTAATGGAATGGAGGAAACTATGAAAAGTAGTGTTTTCAAGGAAAGAAGGAAAAACCTTGCTGATTTGATACTCAATAATGAATTATATGTTCCTATGAAGACAAAGGAGATAGCAATTCTTCTTGGTATTCCTAAAGAATTAAGACACGAACTTCAGGAGGTTCTTGATTCTTTAGTTGCAGACGGAACTATAGGTGTAAGCAAGAAGGGGAAATATATGAAGCCTGATAATGTTGCACTTGTAGGAACATTTGAGAGTACAAGCAGGGGATTTGGTTTTGTTGTTGTAGATGGGCAGGATGATGATATATTTGTCAAAGCAAGTGATACTAAGGATGCTTTTTATCACGACAAAGTTAAAGTTGTAATTACAGCACAGAAGAATGGTGATAGAAGACGTGAAGGTAAGATAATAGAGATATTAGACCACGAAGTTAAGACTTTGGTTGGAACATATCAGAAGAATAAGAATTTTGGATTTGTTGTGCCTGATAACCAGAAGATTGGCTGTGATATATTTGTATCTAAGGAACACGAAATAGGAGCGGTTACAGGCAGTAAAGTAGTAGTTAAGATAAGCAGCTACGGCAGTGCAAGAAAGAATCCTGAGGGTAAGATAATTGAAGTAATCGGACATATGGATGATCCGGGAACAGACATTTTATCAATAGTAAAAGCCTATGACCTGCCAGAAGAATTTCCAGATAGTGTTAAGAAGGAATTAAAGGGCATACCAGATGAGGTTGATGGTAATGATATAGCAGGCAGGACGGATCTGCGAGATGTTGTTATGGTGACAATAGACGGCGAGGACTCTAAGGATTTAGATGATGCAGTATCATTAACTAAAGAAAATGATATATATCATCTTGGCGTGCATATTGCTGATGTAAGTCATTATGTTAAAGAGGGCAGTCCACTTGATAAGGAAGCTCTTAAGAGAGGAACAAGCGTGTATCTGGTTGACAGGGTTATTCCTATGATACCGCACCAGCTTTCCAATGGAATATGTTCGCTGAATGAAGGCTGTGATAGACTGGCATTAAGCTGTCTTATGGATATAGATATGAAGGGTAACATAATAGGCCATAAGATATGCGAGTCAGTTATCAATGTAAATAGAAGAATGACTTATACATCTGTTAAAAAGATACTTGAAGATAATGATAAAGAAGAATGTGCAAAGTACAGTGAGCTTGTAGATATGTTTAAGCTAATGCAGGAATGTGCAGATATATTAAGAAAGAAAAGATTTAAGAGGGGTTCAATAGATTTTGACTTTCCTGAATCTAAGATTATTCTTGATAAAGATGGACGGCCTGTAGATATTAAGCCATATGACAGAAATGTAGCAACTAAGCTTATAGAAGATTTTATGCTTGCTGCTAATGAGACAGTAGCAGAAGATTATTTCTGGCAGGAAGTGCCATTTATTTATAGAACACACGAAAATCCTGACCCGGAAAAGATATTAAAATTATCTACATTTATTAATAATTTTGGATATTCAATGCATATAACTGATGAAATTCATCCTAAAGAATTACAGAAGCTTCTTGAAAAAATAGCGGGAAGTGACGAGGAAAATCTTATAAGCAGACTTACATTAAGGTCTATGAAGAAGGCTAAGTATACAGCGGAATGTATTGGACATTTCGGACTTGCGGCAAAATATTACTGCCATTTTACTTCGCCAATAAGAAGATATCCGGATTTGCAAATTCATAGAATAATTAAAGAATGTCTTCATGGAGGAATGAGTGAGAAGCGAAAGCTTCATTATAATAAAATCCTTCCAGATGTTGCAGAACAGGCGAGTGCAACTGAACGCCGTGCAGATGAGGCAGAAAGAGATACTGATAAGCTGAAAATGGTTCAGTATATGAGTGCACATATCGGAGAGTATTTTGATGGTGTAATATCAGGAGTAACGAATTGGGGCATATATGTTGAACTTCCTAATACAATAGAAGGAATGGTTTCTGTCAATAATATGCGTGGTTACTATGTATTTGATGAAAATCATTACGAGATGTTTAATGAAACAACTCATCAGACATATAAGCTTGGACAGAAAGTCAGGGTTGTTGTTGTTGATACTAATGCAATATCAAGAACGATAGATTTTATGTTTGCACAGGATTATGAAGAATAGTAAGCAATTAAGTAATTAGATAATGGAGGATATGTATGGGCAAAGACAGTGCAAGCGGCAACAGATTAATTGCCAACAACAAGAAAGCGTATTTTGATTACTTTATAGAAGATAAGCTTGAAGCAGGGCTTGAACTTTGTGGAACTGAGGTTAAGTCAATAAGACAGGGGAAATGTTCTATCAAAGAGTCGTATATACAGATAATTAATGGGGAAGTATTTGCCATTAATATGAATATCACACCTTATGAAAAAGGTAATATTTTCAATAAAGACCCATTAAGACCTAAGAAACTGCTTCTTCATAAAAGCGAGATTAATAAGCTTGCCGGACAGCTTTCTACCAAGGGCTATACGCTTGTGCCATTGCAGGTTTATCTGAAATATGGCAAGGTTAAAATGCAAATAGGTCTTGCAAAAGGTAAGAAGAATTACGATAAGAGAGATTCAATAGCGAAGAAAGACCAGCAGCGGGAGGCAGCTAAGGACTTTAAGATTAGAAATCTGGGGTAGGTTTTGAATGGTTAGATTGCAATGATGAGGGTGTTCGGCTGGTAAAGGCAAAACTTTTAAGGTGAGCACTTTTGTGCTCATCTTATCATAATTTATAAAAAAATTAATTTTTATTTATAAGAATATATTGACTTTAAGTGGTATATAATGTTATATATTATATGGTCATTAAAGACTACAATTTAATATATGGGCTTGTAAAGGTTTCGACAGGGGTTTTGAAACTGGTGAAGCTATCCGTATG